>JABAOC010001614.1_pt1 | contig 181507 bp, 145 predicted proteins | sample 7062161 | NCBI WGS metagenome assembly JABAOC01 (sample SAMN14538625, study PRJNA623070) | marine sediment metagenome | biome: marine biome [ENVO:00000428]; feature: marine pelagic biome [ENVO:01000023]; material: deep marine sediment [ENVO:00002113] | place: India: Gulf of Khambhat ... | reverse complement strand
TAATCGGTTCAAGCCCCGTCTCGTCCTGGGCTTCCAATTCGCTTTGCTCCGGTGTTCGGTTGGTGTTTCGGATGACTTCGAGGAGCTGATGATTTGCGATGGCATTCCGAGTCTCTCCATCCAGGATATCATCGAGACGAGTTTGTGCACCGCGTTCATCCCTAAGCCTCTGGAAATACAAAAGGGGGTCGCTGATTCTCCAGCGGGCGTACATATCGACCCAGATGAACCGTTTGTCTTTCGTAGGCAGCTGGTTGGGATCCCCATCCCATTCCAAGAAACGTTTGTCGAAGCGGTGCACTTTTTGTATAAATGGGATCTTGAGCTTTAGACCCGGTGCGGTGATCGGGTCGCCGATAGGCTTGCCGAACTGGGTGATAATGACCTGCTCGGGCTCCTGGACGACGTACAGGCTGCTGAAGAGCGCAATCACCAAGATGATAGCAATGACAATATATAAAATTTTCATCAAACGCTCCCAATGCGGGGCTTATCGATTCCCCATGTGAGCTGAGCTACTTCTACTTCTTCTCGCTTCTAGGTTCTCTTCTCCAGGTTTCCAAATTGAGCAACGGAAGCACGCTGTTTAGATCGTCGTCTACAATGATTTTTGCCGAGACACGAGGTAAAATTTCATTCAGCGTCTCGAGATAGATTCGCTTCCTCGTGATCTCCGGAGCCTTCCTATATTCCTCGAAAAATGCCACAAACCGGGCTGAATCTCCTCTGGCTCGATTCAAACGATCCAGCGCATATCCCTCAGCCTGGCGGATGGTTTGCTCGGCTTCTCCCCTCGCGCGCGGGATCACCTTGTTGTATTCGGCCTGGGCCTGGTTGATGAGTCTTTCCTTTTCCTGCTGCGCTTCGTTGACATCGTTGAAGGAGGGCTTCACCGGATCGGGCGGGTTCACATCCTGGAGCACCACCTGTTCCACCTTGATCCCTGTTTCGTATTGATCGCAGAGTTCTTGAAGTACCTGTGACACCAGATCGGCGACTTCCTGGCGGCCGATTGTCAGCACTTCGTTCACCGTGCGGTCACCCACGACCTCTCGCACGACCGCTTCCGACATGTCTCGGAAAGTTGATTGGACGTTTCGGACGCGGAACAGATATTTATAGGCATCTACGATCCGGTACTGCACCACCCACTCGACCACGGCCGCATTGAGGTCGCCCGTAAGCATGAGCGATTCGGCCTCCCGCCCCCTCGTAGTGTACTGGCTCCTCACACCAGCAGAGACGGTCTGGAAGCCAAACTCCTCCTTGAGCTGACGCTGGATCGGGACTTTGGTCACCCTTTCGATGCCGAATGGGAATTTGAAGTGGAGCCCCGGCTCAGTGCTGCGTTGGAACTTGCCCAGCCGCAGCACGACACCGATCTCCTCCGGTCCAACTGTGTAAACACTGGAAATGATGAGTAAAAGAAGAATGAGACCGGGAATCCCCCAACGGAGCAATCCCCTGGGCGCGGAAGGTATCGGGATTTTCTTCAGATCGAACTGATCTCCAAACTCATCCCGAGGCATCGAGCAATACTCCTATCATTCAAGGCTCAGACGGATTCGGAAAAAACGTACCATACTCGTACATGGATGCAAGAGATTTTTGAGCGATTCCGAAAAAAATCTTGCCAGCAGCGCCCACCTAACTATCGACACTCCCTGCAATCCTATCGATCCCGATACTGCTGGTATTGGGATCGTGCGCCCTGATCACACCTTCGTAAGCGCCTTTTTCAGCATGATTTAAATCCGTCTCGAATGCACCAGGCCGGCCTGTATGTGAGAGGGAGAGAATTCGCCATCGCCCCGCAACGAGAGTGCGATGCGTCGTAAGGATAACAAATGCTGCCGGCAATCGAATTCCCGGCAGCCATTCATCAAAGGATCACACGAGGGATACGAAGCGACAATAACCGGAGCGCTGAGGAGCGGTTTGCCCTCGCGAACGGCTCATTTATGCTGCTGGAGCAATTATTTCAGCAGCGTTAGCTTCTTCGTAAAGACGCGATCGCCCGCTTTCAGACGGTAATAATAAACACCGCTGCTCGTTTGGGTGCCCTGGTCGTTTCTTCCATCCCACACTACCGTATGTTTACCGAACTCCTTCCTCCCATTCAGGAGTGTTCTAACCCGCTGCCCCTTCACGTTGTAGATCGTCAGCAAAACGTTTGCGGGTTTAGCAAGAAAGAAAGAGATGTTGGTGGATGGGTTGAACGGATTGGGATAGTTCTGATGCAGCGTTGTCTCCCGATACGGCACCTCAACCATAACGGTTGGTGAGAAAAACTCACCATCGCGATCCACCGCGCCGATTAAGTAAGTGTAGCTCAGACCCGGCCGGATGCGGTTGTCAACGTAACTGTTTCCCTTTTCTGCAGGAATGAGATCGCTGTTGAGGCGTTTGAACTCCTCCGATTCTCCCCTCGCCCGATACACGTTGAATCCCTCGAGCCCATCTGCGTGGCCGATCTCCCATTCGAGTTTTACCCCTTCCTCGGTGTACTCCACATCAAATGCGGCAATGACGACCGCCACGATGGTGGTATCCAGGAATCGATTCACAACATACTGGAATCCGATTTCGTGTACGGTGGAACCGATGCTCATCACACCAATCACTCCTTCACCCACAGTGTCACCGAGACGAAGATTCGAGCCGCTGGAATATCCGCCCCCGCATCCGAGGACGTCGTGCGGGATGGTCATCTGGGCTCCGGCGGGCGGGGATACAAAGCAGGCGAGGGAAACGAAAACGAGCGTTAGAAGAGATCTTCTGGCAATCATATGCCTTAGCCTCCCTTTTTCGGTTTCTGAGTATAGCTAAGACGACAATTCCGTGCAAGCATCTATTTGATTTTCCCCCACATCCATCGGGACGAAGAGGCATCTCAAGGAATAGCTTTACAACTTACTTCATGTCAACCCGCGATTCCGTATTTCTCGCCGATACGTTTGAAGGCCTCAATTGCTTTATCCAGATGCTCTTTTTCATGTGCGGCAGAGATTTGTACGCGGATGCGCGCCTGGCCCTTGGGCACAACTGGATAGCTGAAGCCAATGACGTAGATACCATCCTCGAGAAGATCGTGGGCCATGTCGTGCGCGAGCTTGGCATCTCCCAGCATGATCGGAACGATCGGGTGCGTTCCCTCCTTGATATCGAATCCGGCTTCCGTCAATTGTCTTCTGAAATACAGCGTGTTCTCTTTGAGCTTGTCGCGGAGTTCGGTTGTTTCAGCCAGGAGGTCAATAGCGGTCATTGCCGCATAGACGATCGATGGAGTGAGCGTATTCGAAAATAGATACGGGCGTGAGCGTTGGCGCAGAAACTCTACGATTTCACTCCGGCCGCTGGTGAATCCACCGGAAGCGCCGCCGAGAGCCTTGCCGAGCGTTGATGTGATCACATCTACCTTATCGATGACGTCGTGGTATTCCGGTGTCCCCCGTCCCGCCGGTCCAACAAAACCAGTTGCATGCGAGTCATCGACCATAACGAGCGCGTCGTATCTTTCTGCGAGGCCGCATATTTCATCGAGCTTGGCGACGAATCCGTCCATGCTGAACACACCGTCGGTAGCGATCATTCTGGTTCGATACGCGGTGCATTCCTTCAATATCTCCTCGAGGTGCTGCATGTCGCTGTTGCGAAAGCGCTTCCGGTCCGCTTTGCACAACCTGATCCCATCGATGATGCTCGCGTGGTTCAGCTCATCCGAGATCACTACATCTCCCTCCCCCAGAATCGCCTCGAAAAGTCCGCCGTTCGCATCGAAGCACGAGCTGTACAGTATGGTGTCCTCTGTGCCGAGGAACTCGGAGATTTTGGCTTCCAGCTTCTTGTGGATGTCCTGCGTCCCGCAAATGAAGCGGACGGATGACATTCCGTACCCCCAATCATCCAGCCCCCGGTGGGCTGCTTCGATAATTTTAGGATGTGATGACAGGCCCAGATAGTTGTTCGCGCAAAAATTGATCACCTCACCACTCTTGATCTTGATCTCCGCCGCCTGCGGGCTCAAAATGATGCGCTCATCCTTGTACAAACCCGCTTCGCGGATAGAACTGATCTCACCCGTGAGTTTCTCTTTCAGTTCCCCGTACATGCGCCATCCTCCTTCACTGAACTGGCGACCATGACTATAAGAACATTCACATGCTTGGTACAAAATGGGGATCCTTCACCCCGCATAAGCTCGATTTTGGATGTTGCAACATCATCCTACCACTGGATGATCACCTTAGGGTGTGAAAGGATCCTTTGCTCGAAATCTTTGAGGTCGTAATCGTCGATATGAACGATTGTATCTTTTCCCTTGCTCAAGATCACGTTGTAGATCTTTTCCTGAATATGATTTTCTTTTGATTCGAGAAGGTTTGTTGCCGTGTCCCATGTTTGGAAAATCCTCCGGCCGATAACGCTGTGGAGGGTAATCCCTCGGACGATTACCCGTGAGAAGTCCTGGATAGTGAAGTTGCCGCCTTTGAGGCCAAAAAGTATCACGTCCCCCCCTCTTCTCACCGACTGGATCGCATTGTTAACAGAGGAATTGTACCCTGCCATCTCGAGCGCGACATCGACGCCGTCGCCGCCGAAGTCGTGAACGGCTTCCACGATGTCCCCATCGGCTCGAAAGGTCTCCTTGCCCGGATTGAAGCGAACGATCTCGTCCACGCCGAGCTTTTCGGCCATATCGGCGTTTTGATCGTTCGGTTCAACGCCGATGATTTTCGAAGCACCGAGAGCTCGGGCAACCAGAATAGTAAAGAGCCCGATTGTCCCGCATCCAAAAATGGCAACGCTCTTTCCCCTGAGATCCACCTTGGTGCAGGCGTGGACGGCGTTTCCGAAGGGCTCCTGAAGACACGCGACCTTTTTCCGAATCTTCTTCGGATTGGTGCGCCACAAAACTTCCGCAGGCAGCTTGATATACTCGGCAAAACACCCGTCCACGGTAATACCTATAATTTGCTCATCGCTGCACACATGTGTGTCGCCGATCAGACACTGGCGGCATTTTCCGCAGACGATGTGGGACTCCGTCGATACGATGTCCTTTGGTCCATATCCGTATCTGGCGCTGGCAACCGATCCCGTCTCGACTATCTCGCCCAGCAATTCGTGCCCTATGACCCGCACCGTCTTCCTCTCCGCCTTCAGCGAACTATAGATCATCCCTTTGAAAGAGTTTCGAAACCAAATCCCGCGATCGGATCCGCAGAATCCCGCATAAATCACCTTCACAATTACCCTTCCCGCATCCAGCGGATCTCGTGCTTCATCGAGCACCGGCTTCGCCGTCTCGGCTTTTCTAAGACCCTTTGACTTTTCCCACACGTCTCTCGACTTGTCATACACCAGCGCCCACATTTCATCCTGCATGATGCCGCCCTTTCCTATTCGCCATTCAATCCAAGGGAATTATTTTTTGAAAACTCGCTACGCCGTTTAGGCCGCGACAGCGGATCCGTACAGCGTCCCTCCTTTGGCCCTTTCGATTCGAACATCCACCAACTCACCAAGCGCCAATCCGTTCTTGGGAAAGATCGCGTTCTTGAACCCATCGGTGCGTCCGACGGCGAGGGACTTATCCCTTATCGAAGAATCTTCGACGAGAACTTCGAGCGTGCGCCCAACGAACTGCTGGTTGATTTCACCGGTGATCCTCTTCTGGAGCTCTACGAGTCGAACGATTCTTTCGGTTTTCTTCTCGGCTGGGACGTCGTCCTTGAAATGCTTTGCCGCGTGTGTTCCTTTTCTCTCCGAATACTTGAATATGAATGCCGCATCGAAGCGGATCCGTTCCATCGCATGGAAGGTATCTTCATATTCATCATCGGTCTCAGTGGGGAAACCAACGATTACATCCGTCGTGAGGGAGATTTCAGGAATACCTTTTCTTATTTTTTGGACGAGATCTTCGAAGGATTCGATCGTGCAGGTTCTTTTCATCAAGTCGAGCACCCGGTTATTCCCCGCTTGGAGGGGGAGGTGAATGTGTCCGCAAACTTTCGGGTGCTCTGCAATGACGCGGACGAGCGCGTCAGGGAAATCTTTCGGATGGGGTGAAGTGAACCGGACACGGTAGATGTCGGGAACGTCCGCTACCATTTTCACGAGGTCGGCAAATCCGTACTTATCGTAGCTGTATGAGTTTACATTCTGTCCGAGGAGCGTGACCTGCCGGTAGCCTTCCTTTGCCAGGGCGTTGACTTCCTCTACGACACCAAACGGATCGCGGCTCCGCTCCCGGCCCCGCGTGTACGGAACGACACAAAATGTGCACATATTGTCGCACCCCCGCATTACCGCAACCCACGCGTTGACACCCCCGCTTCTCAAAGGATTGACCCCGGTGTAGGCCTCTTTCCTCGAAAGTCTGAGCGCTGCTCCCTTCTCGCCACCGATCCTCGCACGTTCGATCAAACGGGGAAGCTCACGGTAGCTGTCCGGTCCGGCAATGAAATCGATCTCCTCGTGACTGTCCAGCAATGTATCTTTCAGGTTCTGCGCCATACAGCCGAGGATCCCAATTGTGAGGGAATTCTGCTTCATCGCCTTCAATCGCTTGAGCTCCTGGAGCCTTCCATAGATCCGGAGATGGGCGTGCTCGCGAACGGCGCAGGTATTCAAAAGAATCACATCCGCTTCACGTTCGGACGGCGTAATAGCATAGCCTTTGTTCGCCACGATGGATGCGACGAGCTCGCTGTCGTATTCATTCATCTGGCAGCCGTACGTTTCGATGTATATGTTGAGATCTTTCGTCATCCGCATCCTCTTTTCACGCCGGAGCTGTGCGACTCCACTTCAATCATTTCACCGACGGCCAGAATAGATGATTTTGGTGCTGCCTGTTCGATCCTGGATATTCTCACTGTAGCCAGCCGATTCGACAGATCCAACGGCGTGTCCACACCCACTTTTACATAGTTGCCGGAAAAGCCAACGAAGAGCCCGTTGGACTCTCGTTCTTCGAACAGCACGTTGAGCGTCCTCGCTTGCTGGGCTTCGTAGTATGCCTGCTTCTTTTTATCCGCTATATCGTGCATCGCAGCGCTTCGACGGGTAATCTCCCGCGCCGGCACCTTTTCCTTGATGGAATAGGCGGCCGTCCGCCGCCTTGCCGAAAAACTGAACACGTGGATATGGGTGAACGGGATCTCTTCCACCAGCTCGCACGACCTTTGGAACGCACTTTCACTTTCCCCTGGAAATCCGACCATGATATCGGTCCCCAATCCCACGTTTGGAACACGCTTGATAATATCACGAATGAAAGCGACGTATTCGCTCACCCGGTACTTTCTCCGCATTCGCAACAACACCTCGTCATCTCCGCTCTGGGCGGGGATATGAAAATAAGGGCAGAGCTTTTGGCCTTCCGCCATCATGTCGATGAGCGTTCCCTCGACGGTTGTCGGCTCGATCGAACTCAAACGGATTCTCTCGAGCCCTTCGAGGTTGGAGAGCGCCTCGACCAGATCGGCCAGCCCGCGACCGCCGTCCCAATACGTTCCCATATTGATGCCGGTCAGGATGAGCTCCCTATGGCCGAACGAAACCAGGTCGCAGGCTTCCCTCACAACATCATCGAAATCCCGGCTCCGCGCAGGGCCGCGGCTTCGCGGGATGATGCAATACGAACAGACAAAGTCACAGCCTTCTTGAATTTTCAGATTCGCCCTCGTGTGGAAAGGATAATACCCCGCACCGGGCACGGAGAACCGCTCCTTGACCGTCCGTTCGCGAACGACCACCGCCTCCGGTAGTTTTACCGGCGAAGCGACGATCTCCGGCAACCGGAGCTTGTCCGCCGTTCCCACGATGTAGTCCACTCCCCCGATATTGCGAAGCGCTTCCACGTCCGTTTGGGCGTAACAGCCAACCGTTGCCACGCATACATCCGGATTTTTCCTCAGTATCGAACGGACTTTGCGCCGGCATTTCGATGTGGCCTGTGAGGTAAGCGAGCACGTGTTGATGACGCACAGATCGGCCGCGGCTGTATCCTCCACGATTTCAAAGCCCTTTTGGAGGAAGCCTCTATGGAGCGATGCCGTCTCCGATTGATTGAGCCGGCATCCGAGTGTTTCGAATGCAACTTTGTACTTCATCGGCCCGATACAAGCAAGAGTTGAGGGAGAACTCGCTACCCCGTATACGGTTCTCAGCGTCGTTAGTATAACTCTTTGAATCCAAAAAGATTTCTATAGGATTCCTGTTTCCACCGGATCGCGAACTCATTAACTATAACAGAACCAAGGTCGAAAAAAAAGCGGTACGAATGGGTGGGCTGGCTTGGGTTCACTCGGAGTTATCGGGGTGGTGCGCTGGATGGTGAGCGATTTAAGCAGCGAAGTGGTCCCACCCCTTGGCGGAAAATGATGTCCTGCGACGATCCGCGGTTAGGAGCTCATACCGGCCCTTTCGTTTTGTGAACTTGCCGACCACCCGAGCCGGTTTCTTGAGTGTCGCTTGGAGGCGGCCGGCGATTTTTTCGGCCTTTTCCTCGGCAACGCTCAGGATAAGCGCATAGTCTTCTCCGCCTTCGAGCGCCCACTCGATTGTATCCTCGCGACGTTCTTTGCAGAACCGCTGGAGTGAACGCGCAATGGGAAGCTCCGGGGCATTGACTTCGCATCCAGCTCCACTTCGCTCACAAATATGGATCACATCGGTCGAGAAACCATCGCTCACATCGATGGCTCCGTGGATAGCGGGATTGTCACTCAGCAGCTCCGCCACCTCCAGGAGGGGTTGGGGCTTCTTGAACGCCCTGACGAGAGAAGCGTACCCAGCATGCCTGCTCCGGCTTTTTAGGAGCCTGAGACCCGCCCGGGCGCTGCCGAGCGTGCCCACGACTACAATCGCATCACGTCCGGGGCGACAATTCCTGCGCCAGGCCCTGTTCTTGGAAGAGGATCCAATGAGCATGATATCGCAGATCAAATTCTTTTCGGTTTTCGAGATATTTCCACCGACAATAGCCGCCCCATACCGGCCAAGATGAGCTGCGACGCCTTTTTCGATTCCTTTTACATAGGCCGGGCTAAGGCGTGGTGGAATCGCCAGTGAAAGAAGCGCATAAAGCGGCCGTCCGCCCATTGCGGCCACATCGCTGAGGTTGACCGCGGCCAGCCTCCAGCCCAATTCGGGGCCGGAAAACCAGCTGCGCTTGAAGTGGATATCTTCGACCTGAATGTCGGTGGTCAGGATGAGATCACGCTTCGCATCGCCGCTCACCACTGCCGTATCATCGCCGACACCGAGAACAAGACCGGGGGGGCGATGCTTGTTCTTGGAGATCAAGCGTGTAAACAACTCGATGAGTTCACGCTCGCTTGGGCGTTTACGTCTTTGGGACTTGCTCAATTTGCCACGCTTCGTCTTCATTGCATCAATACCAACAGATCCTCCAACTGGCGCGATACCGATTGTGGATCACTCATGACTATATCTGATCTCGCATGCAATGTCGAATCTCTTTCCGACAGGTATGAGCGTGCTGACACCTCCTTCTAAAAGGTTGAGCTCGACTTACGTAGGATTGGCTTTCGTTCATGCCGGCTCGATCTTGTAACTTTTTCCTGGCGCAAACGTATATCTTATTATTAAAGCCAAGCCTTTCACTATCCCCTAGGTGCCGATCATGAAAAGACATTTGATCTTATCCCTTGTGTTTCTGCTATCGGGGCTCGAGACCACTTGGGCCACCTCTCTGGATGTCGGCTTGCAAAGATGCGGAGTGAGCTTCGGGAACTCGAAGCGATTCACGGGCCTGCGACTGAACCTCGTCGATCGCGAAGTCGAAAAGATTGACGGAATAAGCATTTCGCTTTGGAGACCGGCGAACAATCCGAATGCAACGTTCAACGGGCTCGCCGCGGGGCTCGTCGGTCTGGAAGCACGAATCATCCGAGGTCTGGCAGCAGGAGGTGTTGGAATCGCTGGCGATGAAGCAACCGGCATTGCCATCGGCGGCATCGGTATCGGAGGTGGCAAAACCAGAGGATTGGCCATCGGCGGCATCGGCCTCGGAACCCGATCTGCATCCGGGATCCTCATCGGCGGCGTGGGGCTCGGCTGCACTAATGTATCGGGGATCGCAGTCGGGGGTGTCGGCATCGGCGCAACCACAATCAAAGGCATTGCCGTGGGAGGCGTTGGCCTCGGCGCAACAACGATTCATGGCATCGCCATTGGCGGCGTCGGCACTGGAGCAACGACATTTTCCGGGGTTGCAATTGCAGGTATCGGTGTGGGCTCGAGCAGCTTTACCGGCTTGTCGATTTGCGGTGTCGGCATGGGCGCCTCAGATGTAAGCGGAGTGACGATCTCGGGTGTCGGCGCCGGTGCTTCTCACTTCAGGGGAGTCGGTGTTTGCGGTCTCGGAGTTGGTGGAGATGCGCTGAGCGGCGTTTTCCTGTGCGGCGGATCCATCCGCGCAGAAGATTTCCGCGGATTCGGTGCCAGTGCTTATAATCGATTCACAGGTCATCAAGATGGACTGGTCATCGGGATTGTCAATATTGCAAGCCACCTCAACGGTGTGCAGATCGGATTGATCAACTATGCGGGAAACCAGCGAGAAGGCTTCCGCCTCCTTCCGGTATTCAGCATGCATTTCGATTGACAGGCTCTTTTGCAAATGATCGTGCGAAGGGGAGTCTGCTCCTTGTGCCAGAGCTTTACGATGATTCGCGAGGGGATTCGACCTATCTATCGCTTCGCGAATACGGCCTCATCCCCCCACGAATCATCTTCACTTTACTGGGCCATGCATGGAATGCGTTGTGACATCAGCCAGTCAAAAAGCGAAGCGTGCCTTGATCGCCTCGAGGCGATTTCCGCAGCGCGCTATAACTTTAGACGCGCGCGAAGACCATGAGCCAAGGGGCGATCATGGCACGCTTGGTATGTGACGCTCTAGTGTCAAGGAGCAGACTCCCCTTCGCATGAGCCCATATGTTCAACGAATATCAAATCGATGCAGCCCCGCCTCTGCAGCGACACGGTATGCAGATTCCATTTCTTTCGGTGTGACGCGCCTGTTGATCTCGCTGTACTTGTCCCTCCCGACTTTACCATCTGGATGATACTGCGCCATGATGTTCACGTAAGTGTCCGGTGACAGCTCATTGGCAAGAAACCGCATGATCTCGCGTGTCTCTGCAGTCTCCCCGGGCATGACAAGATGGCGAACGAGCAATCCACGGCGCGCAAGCCCGCTCTCATCGATCTGCAGAGGGCCCACCTGCCGGTGCATTTCCTTGAAGGCCGCCTGAGCCACATCCGGGTAGTTTTCCGCCTTGAGAAACCGTTTCGCTTTTGCGGGACTCCAGTATTTGAAGTCAGGCATGTAAATGTCCACGATTCCGTCCATTAGGCGCAGACTTTCCAGCGAGTCGTACCCTCCCGTATTGTAGACAATCGGGAGGTTCAGGCCCGCCCGAATGGCGATGGGAATCGCTTCTAAAATTTGAGGAACGATATGTTCCGGGGTAACGAAGTTAATGTTGTGACAACCTGCGTTCTGCAGCTCGATCATCATCGCGGCAATCTGAGCTGGCGAGACTTCTGCGCCGGCCGCAGCCTGACTGATATCGTGATTCTGGCAGAACACGCAATGGAGATTGCACCATGAGAAGAAGATCGTTCCGCTTCCCTTCCAACCACGCAAGCAATCCTCCTCTCCGAAATGGGCGAAATAGCTGGACACGCGGGCGTACCGGCCGGTCCTGCATACTTTCGTCTCATTTGTGAGCCTGTCGACGTCACATTCCCAAGGACAAGCGCGGCAGCTTTTCAAACCGGCCAACGCTTGCTGGACCCTGTTTGCCAGCTCGCCCGTTTCAAACAGCCTGATATAATTTGGGAAAGACCTGTTGGCAGGCTTTTCACTCACGAGGAACCTCTTTGCAAAGGATCATGTGGCGATTGAGCGGCCACGGAACGTCGTCTACTCCAATCGCTGCACGCTGCGCTACCGAAGGTCGGCGTTTCATTATCGATTATCCGCTCTTTTTCTCCGGCGAACAACCCCCATTTGCCAGCACTTTGCCCACAGGGAGCTTGCCAAAGACCACAACTTGAGCTACCTTAGGGAACCCCAAGATATTTGCTATCTTAATAGGGTAGAAATATCCCCAAAGATCCCTAATATCTGTCTTCCACATCAATTATTTTCTTCCCATCGATCAGAATGAAGGTGATAATATAGCTCCGCGACCCGGCAGGGGATACTATGACCGCTTCTTTCTGGTTCAGGATCCACGAACCATCAAGATAGGCAACCGCCGTTTTCAAATCCGGTCTTTCGTTTCCACGAGATCGCCATAGTTCGCATGAACATACTCAGCATTTATAGGCACACGCTCCTCCACTGGCAGGGTTATACGCTTGTCTCCTTCCTACTGTTCGACTTTAGGAGGAATTGTTATGCGTAAGCATTCCCTCCGCTCACGGTTTCCCCGTCCTCATGAGTGGATGTTTGCGATTCCTTGCTGTGTGTTATGCCTCTCCGTGTTTTCATATTCCGGTGCCCCAACGACTGAACGCGGAGATCAAGCTGAAGGCGTGCCTTACGGAGCAACACACAAGCAGGTGGCGAAGAAGCCATCCGACGTTTTGCCTGTTGTAAACGCCACCGCGCCCCCCGAAGAAATTAGCCCTGCGGCAGATCAACTCGAACTGCCGGATGAGGCGCGCTGGGAAAACGGCGAGCTTATCCCTCCGTTACCTCGCGATCCCCAGAAGCGCGAAGAGGCGATGGCCCAATTGAGGGCCAAGCCCCCCGTAACCGCCCTCCGTCCCGGTGATGTGGTTTATTACGGAGTGCCTTCTGCAATGAAAGTAGAGCCAAAAATGGTTTGGACAGATGATGCCCGGCCCAAGATCAAACCCTATATCCCCCCAGAGGTTCTGCAGGGAGAAAGAACTCACAACTTGAAACTTCCAGATGAATTTACGCTCTCGAAAGAGGAGCTCCAGCGGCTTTCGGAAGAACACCCGGCGTCTCAGGATGATGGGCCAATGGCTCCGCAAGCCCCGGCGCTGATCCAAGATTTCGAGGGGATCGATCAAACCACGCTCACCCCACCCGACTGCGACATCGCTGCTGGACCGGAGCACGTCATGGTCGTCGTCAATTCGAGCTTCGCTATATACGACAAGTGCGGGAACAATCTTCGCGAGGAAACTTTCGCGTCCTTTCTAGGTGATGCAACAAACTTTCTGTTCGACCCAAAGGTGATATATGACGCGTTTGATGGCCGCTGGGTAATGAGCATTGTGGCAAGAAATAATGCGACCTCCGAAGGATACGTCGTGATCATCGTATCCGATGACAACAATCCAGTGGGCGCTTGGTGGTCCTATTATTTCGACTTTACACTGGATGGAGGCACACCAACGAATAACTGGCCGGATTATCCGGACATCGGCATGGACCACATCGCGCTATACATCACGAGCAACCAATTTACATTTCCGCCTTACAGCTTCCAATACGCGAAGATCCGCATACTGGACAAGTCGGAGATCTACAACGCTGTGGGGGCAAGCTGGTACGACTTCCGGAACATGCTCAATCCCGGTGACAACTTGAGAGCATTCACGCTCCGCCCATCCAAAATGCGCACTCTGCCCCCGCAATACTGGCTGGTAAACTCGGTATCTTACGGAGGGAACTTTCTCACACTCTGGGCGATCACAGATCCGCTGGGCACCCCATCTCTGACCGGCTACAACGTCCCCGTTGTTGCATACGATGATCCGCCACCGGTGATTCAGCCTAATGGAACGCGCGTAGATTGCGGCGACGCCCGTCTGCAGAACGCAAGCTACGGGAATGGCCGCTTATGGACGGGCTGCGCAGAACGTCACAACTGGGGCGAAGCGGATGATCGATCCAGGCTCCAAATGTATCAGATCAACACAAACACCCAGAGCATCTTCTGGGAGCTGGGTTGGGGCTCCCCTGGTTACTATTACGCTTACCCTGCCGTCGATTTTGACATCAGCAATCGAGGTATCGTCTGCTTCTCGCGTGGCGGACCGACCGAGTTTATTGGCACGAGATACGCGGACTTGAGCCTCGGAGGTCCTTTGGGCGCGAGCGCCCTGCTCGTCGCCGGACTGGCCAATTACGCCGGAGGCGGCTCGGGCACGCTGAGTAATCCCTATCGCTGGGGAGACTACTACGGTTGCGATCTCGACCCATCCGATAACCGCACGCTCTGGTTCTACGGCCAGTTCGCATCGGATGATCCGATTCCCTCATGGGACACGCATATTGGTGCCACATCCCATGACGGAGCCGGCGTGCTGAGCGTCGCACCCACTGCGACTTTTGAATCGACCGGCCTCGAAGGCGGTCCATTCGATCCGCCGGGAGTGACATACACACTTGAGAACACGGGTGGTGCGGCTCTCTCTTGGGACTTGACGAACGTGAACTCATGGAATACCGCGAGTGCCTACGAAGGGCAGATCACCCCTGGAGGCACGCAAGACGTTACCGTTAGCATCAACTCCATAGCAAACTCCTACGCTCCAGGCACATATCTCGATATCTACCCGTTTATAAACTGCTGCGACGGCAGCAGCCACCTTCGCACAACGCGTCTCACCATCGGCATCGACGGGAGCTGCCCTGGAGCGATCGTTGATCTGGCTCCCGATGCACAGCCAACCAACTTTGGGCCGGATGTTGGTACTTACGAGCGCGGCGTATATATCACCGCCATGAAAGATTTCGAGGTGTGCGCAATTGGGTGGAAGCTCGTTGCGGATCGCCCGCAAACACTCACCGCCAACATTTACGAAGCAATCGGGACGACTCGCGGCCCCCTCGTCGCAACGGGCTCTCTTACTGCGGTGCAAGCGGGGAACGTGATGCATTACATTCCGATCGATTACACACTCCACGCGTGCCAGGAATACGACATTGCAATCGAGTACAGCGGTACGAACAGTTTCGATTGGTGGAATGAAAACACCACATATGAGCCGATCGACGCAGATGGTGTAATCCGCGTCCGCGATGGTGAATTGGGCGGGGACCCCAGCAACTTCGCCTTGCTCTACTTTTCGCTCATCGGGCGCCAGATCGATTGTCCCCAAATGGCGGACCTCAGGCCGCCGGATGCCGGCACACCGGAGCTCCCCAACGATGATAATCAAGAACGCGGGGCTTACATCACAGCGGTAAATACGATCCAGCTCTGCTCACTCGGCTGGGAGGCGGATCTTGTCGCTCCCCAAATCCTAACCGCAAGGATCTACAAAGCAACGGGGATAACACGAGGGGATATGATTGCAGAAGGGACGATGGAATTAGCGTCATCCGGCATGCGGTTCCACGACATCCCGATCGCTGCTCTTCTAAAAGAGGGTGAGGATTACGATATCGCGGTGGCATTCGGCACGACCAAGGAGTGGCCGGGGTGGCTCGAAGCTACCTTCACGTTGCCCTATACGATCGATGATGTGATTCAAGTTCGAGACGGTGAGTTAGATGGCGCCGCAGCGAACGGTGGCCTTGCGCATTTCCGCGTCGGATGGGGGCCCGATATCGGAGGTGCTCCAAGAATTCTTGGCAAACATTATACCGATATCGATGTATACCCACCACCGAATGTAACAAGCTATGACAATTCAGCGTACGGGCTTTTCGTCACCTCGCTCATTGACCAAGAGCTGTATGCGCTTGGCTGGAACGCGGACGTCCCCGAAGGGGAAGGGCTCACCGTCCGCGTCTATGAAGCCACAGGATCAATCCGGGGCGCTCTCATCGCCGAAGGAAGTGCCGCCTCTTCCGAGCCAGGCATGAAATGGCACGATATTCCTATCTCAGTGACCATCCAATCCGGTGTCGACTATGACTTCGAAGTGGAGTTCAATCTCGTGAATACCTGGCGTTGGTGGAATGATACGTGGGGCCTCCCTTACGAACCATTCGGAGTGATCAGGGTCACTGATGGCGAGCATTTGGGGGATGGAGGCAACACGGCGATCATCGACATGCGAATGTACTCCTGCGATGCCACCCTTACCAGCGTGGCAGAGAGGCCTCCCGCGAAAGTACCGTTCTATCTCGGACACCCATCTCCGAATCCGATATCCGGTACATCGCTGATCCGGTACAGCCTGGAGGAGCCGGGTCCGGTCGAGCTCAGGTTGTACGACGTCGGAGGGAGGCGCGCGGCTACGCTCTTCAGCAATCCCAACATTCCGGCAGGACCCAGAACATACCACTTCGATTCGAACCAATTCGCCAGCGGCGTTTACTTCCTCCGCCTCAAGTCGCAGCAAAAGATGGTTTCTCGAAAGGTGGTCATTGTCCATTAGCTTTGAGCAGCTGAAGAGCCACAGACAAAAAGCGGGGCTTCAAGAGAGGTCCCGCTTTTTTTAGCCCGACCGAATCTTAGGAAGCCCGAAGTAGGATGCCTCCCGGACATCCGCATCCAACCGCTGGACATTCCTGCGTAAATCCCGTATCGTTTTGCATAACCGCCACTAACCCCACGTTCAAAAAACCCTAGTCTGAGAGGGGACATCATGCGCCCATTGCTTACCGGCATATTCATGCTGTTTTCATTGATCATATTTGGCGTCCTGCCGAACGACGCCGCCGATTGGAGAACCGATTATGAAAAATCTGGCTGCAAAGAGACTCCTCGCTACGATGCAACGGTCGCTTATTGCAAGCGTCTTGCGAGTGCATCACACTGGATCCACTACACGACCTTCGGCAACAGCCCGCAAGGGCGCGACCTTCCCCTGCTTATGGTTGACAAAACAAAACATTTCACACCTGAATCCGTTAGAAAATCAGACAACGCCGTTCTCCTGATCCAGGCCGGCATCCACAGCGGTGAAATCGATGGTAAAGATGCAGGGCTAATGCTCGTTAGGGACATTGCGATCACAAAGAAATACCCGGAGCTGCTCGACCACCTCACCGTCCTGTTCATGCCCATCTTCAATGTGGACGGCCATGAGCGGTTCGGTCCTTACAACCGGATCAACCAGAATGGCCCCAAAGAAATGGGATGGCGGGTCACGGCGCAAAATCTCAACTTGAACCGCGACTATCTCAAAGCGGATGCACCGGAGATGCATGCCTGGATGCGGCTCTTTCTCGAGTGGCTTCCCGACTTTTTTGTCGACTGCCACGTAACCGATGGAGCGGACTATCAGTATGTGATCACATACGGCCTCGAAATCGGTGGCAGCATGGCGCCGGGAATTACCGATTGGACGCGAAACGTTTACTTGAAAAACGTAGAAAAGATGATGGAGGAAAGTGGATTTCCGATTTCGCCATACGTGATTTTCAGGACACATCATGAACCGACCAGTGGACTGATCAGCTGGGTGGCTCCACCGAGGTTGTCCGAAGGGTATACGGCGCTGCAAAACCGGTCCGGGCTCCTCATTGAATCCCACATGCTCAAGGACTATAAAACGCGCGTCGAGGGGACGTACGAAATGCTTCGGCACACAATGTCGATTCTCAACAAGGAGCACCGGGAGCTGATTCGGTTGAACGAAGAGGCCGATCGATTGACGGCCAGCGCCGAGTTTCGCGAAGAGCCGTTTCCCCTCGGCTTCAGGGGAACGCGGGATTCCGTTATGGTCGACTTTCTTGGTCTCGAGTACGAGGTGGAGAAAAGCGATCTCACAGGAGGGCTTTGGCACAGGTACAGTGACAAACCGGTTACGTACAGGATTCCGTACTTCAATAAACAGGAGCCGGCCACGACCGTTGCGCTCCCCGAGGCGTACATCATTCCGACGGAATGGACCGAGGTCATCGATCGGCTCGCTCTTCACGGCGTGGAGTTCAACCTCCTCGAACAGCCACACACCATCAAGGTGAAGTCGTACCGTTTCAATAATATTGACTGGCGCACAAGACCCTACGAAGGACGCCACATGGTTCAATTCGAACAGGTACAGATTGAAGAAGAGCGCACCTACCCTGCCGGATCCGCCGTTGTGGACATGAACCAGCGAGCCGCTCGCGTTGCCGCGCATATACTCGAACCTGAAGCACCGGACTCGTATCTACGCTGGGATTTTTTCGACACGATTTTCGAAAGAAAGGAATACACGGAGACCTACGTCATGGAAGCAATGGCGAGGGAGATGCTCGCTTCGGATCCAGACTTGAAGGAAGAATTCGAGCAGAAAGTCGCGGAAGATTCGACTTTCGTCGGCAACCAGTGGGCGGTTTTGAACTGGTTTTACGAGAGAACGCCTTACTGGGATGACAGGAAGGATGTGTATCCCGTAGGGAAGATTTTCAACAGGGATATTGTCAATAGGCTTCGAATCCGATAGCCGCGCAGCCCAGCGCGGACGCGCGATCGGGTTGTGTTTTGTAACACTTCGCTAATTCAACAACACACCGCCCCACTCGACCACAGTCGTTGGCCCTCTTTGGAAATCAGGCAGTTCAGGTGCCGGAGGCGATGTGTATGCGTCACATCCTCGGAAAAACAGCCAGAACCGCAGCATGGCATCCGGTTCCGGCATGATATGGAGTTCCACCATATCGTCCAGAGAGCGATCGAAGACCGGGAAGACCATGTAATATTCAAATCTCACCAATAGGTCCAGCCAGTACTCGAGAAACTCCTCGGTCTCCTTTTCATTCAACCCGATCTGCATGAGTAGAGAATGGAGCTCGGTCGCCGCGTGATCGAGAGAGATACACCAGCCTCGTGACAGCTCCGGAATCCTTCCCAAAGAAGCTTCATAGAACAGGTATTCATACTGGTGATCGATCTTCCCGGATTTCTCCACCAAGACATCCCAACCGTCGCCGTATTCGGGAACGCTCTTCGTTAGCACCGTTCCGTTGTTCAAATCCAACCGCACCTGGAAGTAGGCATCCTCTTTTGGATAGATATAAATGGCCGGCTTCCTGACGGGCTGCGGCGCCAATTCGAGTACATCGATGGCATATGACTCGACGCCATTACAATAGAAAATGCCGCACTCGTCCATCAACGAACCTTCAGGCATTTTGCAGGCATATATGTAATAGTTGCCGGATCTTACCTTCGCGAATGAATACTGCCCGCTGTTATCGGTCAAGACACTATCAGCAGCCACGAAATGCTCGCCGAAAAGGCTGTACAATACGACATCCACACTGTCTGCGGGCATACCGGTGCTCTCATAAACAACGTCTCCCGCCAGGAACGATTGGGAATACACTCCATAGAGAATGATGTCTCCGGCGGAGAACTGGTTTTGGCCGTCAACATTGATCGGCCCGGAGAGAGGACTGACGAGCTCGAACGAAGGAGCGACGGGATCAGTTCGCTCACCTGCGTAGATAAAATATGGGCCCTCTGCAAGGCCGCCGAAGTGAAACCATCCGCGCCTATTCGTTTCAGCACGTTCGATGAATTGGAAGAATCCAAACCGCATGGAAAACAGATAGACCTCTGCGCCTGCTGCGCCTGTTGCCGGGTCCCCGGTACCCGCATAAAGAACCTGGCCGGATATGGCGCTCGGGCGCGTGCCGGTCAGTTTGTCGCTGCAAGACAAAATTGAGAATAGAAAGAGGACGAATGAAAGCACACGGAGATATTTCATAACTTCCCCCTTGGCTCAGTGTAATTCCGGCGCCTGGACTGTCCTGAACTACCATGAAGGGGGACGGTGGGGATCACGCCTTATTTGCGCGCGCCGCCAGGCACGGGGATTGTGGGAAGATCCTTATAAGTATACCATATTCAAGCGCTTTTATCAATTGCGGAGAGCTGGGTGAGAAGGCTCCGTGGGGAATGAACCTGTCACTGCACGGAGCGAGCAGGAGTGCTGCGTGATGAGGGTGACGAACCATTGCGCGGAACGAGCGAGGATCCTCCGCCGCAGGCGGATAGCCGATTGAAGTGGGAGCGTGGCAGGCAATCCCCACGGAGCCTTCCAACTTGGATCCGCGCAAGGACTCGTCGCCCTCACACCATCGGCAGTGCGAACTCGAAGCGGCCCGCGCGAAGCGGCGCCAGGATGCCGCCAGAAAGCACCACTTCTCTCAAACACAAGCCCCCAAATAGTCCGCTAACGGAGGCCAAGATGCTGATCGCGGCACCACCTTCACCATGCATGCCGAACGTCCCGATCAATTCGAGGATGATCGGAACGATAAGTCCCAGGATGACCACACCCACCCAGAAGAGCGGCGCTACGGATCCGGTGAGGACCAGCTTGGCCGACGCGCGGGATTCCGGCACCCGGTGGGTGGCCTGTAGATAGAAGACGAGGACGAACATCTCCATTATAATGAGCAAAATATCCATTCTTGCCAGGGCTTCGACTTGTCCGGTGAGTGCACCTCCCCTCGCCGATGCAATCAGCATGACGGCCATGATTCCCGTCGACAGCGCCGATACGAAGAATAGCAACGGTACCATTGCCGTGCTCCAGAACGCGATCGGGCGGTTCGCTCCTAGCAGAATCCCTGTGTAGATCATCGTGAGCACGGCGAATATGGTTCCCAACACGCCTATTACTTGGCGAGCCCCCACCGCGTCCTCCAGCGCGTGAAAGGGCCAGATCCAAAAGCCAATATGGATAACCCCGACAATCATGAAGGTCGTAATGATGATCGTGCCTCTGGCGACCCACGATGTATTCGGACGCATTCCGGCCCGCCAGAAGTTTTTCGGTGTGCCCAGATCGGCGATGAGGAACAAGCATCCCACCGCCACACAGGGAAAACCGAGGAATACACCGATCTTCGATATCTGAACCCACTCTCCGCCGAGGAAATCAGCCACGACGCCAGTGACATAGGCGCCCCCGCCGAGCCCGGCGAGAAACAGATACGCAGCGATCAGCCATCTCCATTTGCTTTGTGCTTTCAACTCCATTTTTCTACCTCGGCGGTAAGTAGTAACAAGACGGATCCGTTCCGAACTCCGGATTGAGCTGGAAACCATGTTCGCGTTTTATCAAGATCGAGATCTCGCTTTCGGGATCATCGAGATCCCCGAAGTAGCGGGCCTTGGCCGGGCATGTGTCCACACAAGCAGGCTGGCGCCCTTCTTTGACGCGGTCCATGCAGTAATCGCATTTCGTGGCCATCCCGTAACCATTTTTCTCTTCCCACTTCTCCTTTGCGTAGGCCTCGTACGGATCGAGACCTCCCTCCGCATCGGGGAAATATGTCTTCCAGTCTTCCACAGACTGCCGAGCCCCATAAGGACAGGCCATCATGCAGGCTTTGCATCCCATGCAGAGATTTTTATCCACGTGGACAATGCCGTTCTCATCCTGTGTTGTGGCTCCTGTTGGACACACCTCCATGCAGGTCGGATTCGCACACTGCTGGCAGACAAGCGGTAGCATTTGCCTTAGAGAGGAAGGAAACTTGCCCGTCTCCGCGGGAACGCACCTGGCCCAATCAATGCCTTGAGGCGTGTGGTTTGCGGCCTTGCATGCCACCTGACACGAGTAGCACCCGTAGCATCTTTTCAAATCGATGACAAATCCATAGCGTGGCACTTGGATTACCTCCCGTTAGCCTTATAAACCTTCACCTTCACACAGGCATCAGAACCCTGGGTGAGTGAGTCTGTGTGTTTCGCATCGGTAATAATGAGGTCGTCAAAGAATTGACCCTTGCCTTTCGAAATCGGAGTTCCTCTGGCCCAGTGACCATGGCATCCTGCGATACCCAGCTGTTCAGGGTGCATGCCCTCGACGAGCTTCACCGGGCCTTTGATTTTTCTCCCAATTGGATTTTCGACGTAAACAACGTCCCCGTCCGAGAGTCCTTTCTTCTTTCCAGTGTCCGCGTTGATCTGAATCAGATACACGAATGGATCGTTGACGGACACCTCATCGAGCCAGGGGTTGTTCTGAGTCGAGGACTGCGTGTGGAAGGAGGGACGCCAGCTGAACGCCCAAAGGTCGAACTCGGGATTCTTCTCTTCGTGAGATGGACACGGGAACCATTCAGCAAGCGGTGTGTAGAAACTCCAGTCTTGAATGTCTTCCCTCCCGAACGATGCGCAGAGCTCTCTTGCTTTTTTTCCGGAGTCTAGGAAATACTCGAAGTAGATCGGCACCCTGACGGGCACGAACCACCTCCAGTACATTTCTTCTACTTTTGTCGCCCATTTCTCAAGGCCGGTTTTCTTCAGAGCCTCCAGCCCTTTATCCGGCCCCAGGCGGTCCTTGAGGACACGGTCGACAATATCCTGCCAGGAGTAGTCACCGCTGGGATCCAGTTTGTATTCCGGAGACATTTCCCCGCCATACCGGACGGGGATGAGATCGTTGATGGCCTTGTAGTACTTGTCATGAATGCCGAGCCGCTTGGCGATTTCCAGCATGATTTCATTGAAGTCCCGGCGCTCGTACAACGGCTGGACAACAGGCTGGCGTATCTGCCAGACCCAGTGATCCATTCCCGTGGGATGACAGAATGTCGATGGAAAAGTGACACACGGGGTGTACCGTTCGAGGAAGCAGCAATCCGGAAGGACAACATCGGCTACGGCCTCCGTGAACTCGTTGTGGAAGATATTGAATGAGAAGACGAAGTCGAATTTCTTCAAGAAATTCTCGGTGACATCTTCCGCGTTCGCCATGGTCATAACGGAATTGGAGCCGAAGTTGATCATGATCTCCGGGCGGTAATCGATTTTGAAGTCCTTCAAGTACTGCTCCCACTCGGGCGTGCAAATGGTAAACGCGTTGTAGACCGAGCACGGGAACATGTCTTGAAGGTCCAACCTCGTTGGAGGCTTCGGCTCCCTGAGCGGGTAGGGTTTGTGATCGTACACCCACCCCTTTACCACCATGAGACCATCGGGGCAAGGATACGGGATCGTTTCGGGCTTTCCCGTGTCGGGATGACCGTGGGAGACGGGCGGCCCGTGCCCCATGGCGCCACCGGGAACATCCGATGCTCCGATCACTTGATTGAGTAGATCGATCTCGAGACAGTTCCACCCGGAGTTGACGTGGCCCTGGCTGCCCCGGAAGAAGATCGCCGCCGCAGGTCTCAGCGGAAGTTCCTTCCCGTTGATCGCGATCGTGCTGCCGATCTGCGCGTGCTCGACGAACTCATGGGCAATGCGGCGGATCGTTGTTGCGGGCACGCTGCTGATTTTCTCAACTTTATCCAGCGGATAGTTTCCCTTTACATGTTCCTTGAGAAGCTGGAACGACGGATGGCAGGGCGTGCCGTTCACTTCATAGGTCCCCTCGATAGCGTAATCCTTGATGGAAGGATGGTCGAAGGGCTTTGCTTTTCCGTCCTCGGGATCCCAAATGAGAGGCTTATTGGTTTCGGGATCCCTCATGTAGTATTGATCCGGCTTGATCAAATAGGGAGCGTTCGTCTTCAGCTTGAGATAGTGCGCATCCCACTTCCCTATCTCATTCAGTATGACGTTTAACATGGCGAGAGCGACAGCACCGTCCGTTCCCACGCGGATCGGCACCCACTCGTGAGCTTTCGAGGCCTGGGTAGAGAGAAACGGATCGAAGACCACTGCTTTCATTCCCCTTGCTCTGGCATCGGCGACCCACTGGGCGCTCTGCAGGGCGGCATGTCCTGCGCCGTGTCCTTTGGAACAGCCGAAGTAGATCGTATAATTGTTGTGAGTCCAATCCGGGATGATCGACCATGCGGCATGCATGATGCCGTTCATGAAATGGGCGCCGTTGCCACACCACAGTCCGCCTCCCGACACCCAATAGTTTTTGAAGCCCCAGGCTTTCATGAAAGCGGGTACGGCGAAACGGATCTCGCTGGTCTGCACCGTGGTGGCCTGGAAATACGTGCCCCTCGGATCTTTCATGTTTTTGAACTTCGACACAATCGTGTCGATAGCCTCGTCCCAGGTGATCCGTTCCCATTTGGGATCGACTCCCACACCTTTTTCTGGATTCGTTCTCTTGACCGGGTAGTTTACGCGGTGCCTGTCGTACAGCGTCATCAGCTGGGCAGTTCCCTTTGCACAGATCCGGCCGCTGCCGGCCGGCGTTTCCGGATTCCCTTCGATGTCGACGACGACACCGTCCACGCGGCGAACTCTGATGCCGCATTGAGCGTAGCAACCGCCGCAGGATGTATGGATCCAAACATCTTCTTTAACGTTCGAACGCTGTGCGCTCATCGTCGTACCACCTTTTCTCTCATCGGTCCTCAACCATACGCAACAGAACGTTTACACATTCACCAGTCTATCGATTCTTCGTTTACGCCCGGTGTTGTCAAGGCATCACGATAATGAGTGTGCCGGGATCGCCTCGAGGCGATTTCCGCAGCGCGCTATAACTTTAGACGCGTGCGAGGACCAGGAGCCGAGGTGAGATCCCGGCACGCTCATCGTAAATTATCAACGCATCAATGCTAAATCGCACCTTGCTTCCTCAACTCCTCTATCTCCACCGGCCCGTAACCCAGCACGCCGGTCATTATCTCTCCCGTGTGCTCTCCGAGAAGGGGTGGAGCGAGGTGAACGCTCACCGGTGTCTCGGAGTATTTAATTGGATTGCCAACCAGGCGAAGCGCGCCTATCGTCGCATGCGGCACTTCCACCGCCATACCGCGATGCACTACCTGAGGATCGGCGAACAAACTCTGCATCGTATTGACCGGCCCACAGGGAATCGCCGCTTTCACAAAAAGCTCTATCCATTCGTCGCAAGTTTTCCCTGCCATGACGTCGGCAACCAATGGGATGAGGATCTCGCGGCTCTCCACCCGTTTCGGATTGGATTCGAATCGCGGATCGTCGATCCACTCTCTTTTACCGATTAACTCGCAGAAACTAATCCACAGCTTTTGATTCGCAACGGCAATTGCGATGGGAAGATCTTTCGTGGGAAAAACCTGATAAGGAACTATCGACTCATGTTCGGTCCCCCACCGCTGAGCTTCTTGACTCGCCACGAGATAATTGCTGGCGATGTTGGCCAAACACGAGACCTGCACATCGAGGAGGCTGACATCCATATACTGCCCCCGGCCGGAGCGCTCTCGCTTCAAAAGAGCAGCAGTTATCGCTCCCGACGCGTATACGCCGGTGACAACATCGGTGATCGCCACGCCGACTTTGACCGGCTTTCCCCCCTTCTCACCGGTTATCCACATGAGGCCGCCGACAGCTGAAAGAACCATGTCGTAGCCCGGCCGGTTGCTGTAGGGCCCGTCCTGACCGTAGGCGGTAATCGAGCAATAGACCAGACGCGGATTTATTTCACAAAGCGTTTCGTAATCCAATCCAACCCGCTTCATCAATCCCGGCGTGAAGTTTTCAACCAGAACATCGGAGACTTTGGCGAGGTCTTTGACCAGTTCAGCGCCGCGGGGATTTTTCAGATCAATCGTTATGGATTTCTTGTTTCGGTTGCAGCAGAGATAGTAAGCACTCTCACCGCCTGCAAAGGGCGGTCCCCAGGTTCGTGTGTCATCCCCCATATCCGGGCGCTCGACTTTGATCACCTCGGCACCCAGATCTCCGAGGAGCATCGTGCAGTAAGGACCTGCGAGAATTCTAGAAAGATCCAGCACCCGAATCCCGCTCAACGGCAGGTCGGTCACAGGTTGATTGGTCATGTTTCCTTGTCCAGGAGGCCAGAAGGTACCCGGAGGTCAAACCATAGGGCTTTGAGAAGCTCTTCGCGGCCTCGTTCTATGTATTAGGCGTCGAAGGTCATGCCATCTAAGTCGCTTATGCTACTGAATTAAACGCGATGTGTCAAGATGGATTCCTCTGGACCTATTGCTTGCGATTTTCTTTTAATCGGACTATATTAGTCTTAGAACTCGAAAGGCCGCTTCCGAAACAAAAGCGGCTTCCTCACCTCTCTATGATACGGCGCCACAAGAGGTGCTCTGCTCAGCAGCAATCAAAGTTCACCCCGCCGATCAGGGAAAGGTGGACAATCATGCTGAGATTTTCTAAGAAATCAGATTATGGGCTCATTGCCCTCAAGCATATCGCCTCGCAGGGTGAGGACAACGTGGTGAACGCGCGGGAAATATCCGAGAAATACAATCTCCCGCCGGACCTCCTCGCCAAAATTCTTCAGAGTTTGTCGAAGAGCGGCATCATCAAGTCGCAGTTCGGCAGCGGCGGCGGCTACCGAATGGCAAAAAAACCTTCCGAGGTAACTCTGAAAGAGATCGTCCAATCGATCGACGGCCCCGTGCACCTCGTTGGGTGCAGCAGGGAGGATACCGACTGCAGCATCGAGCCCCAATGCACGATCAAACAGATGCTGCTCAACGTCGAACAAAAACTGGAAGCGTTTTTTAGTACGATTACACTCAAGGATATCTAGAGGGGGATTGACAACCTTAGCCGCCTTTAGCCGCCAGTTCTGCACCCGCACTCAACGCCTTCACATTGATTTCGGCAATGGCAGGACTCTGGGACCTGCGTATCGCCTCCGCAAAAGCTTCCACGGGAAACATTCTTGTATCTGCGAGCATGGTTCCCAACGCGGTTGCAGCCACAGAGAGCCGGCCCACATCCCTCCCGATCCGTGAAAAAGGAAACCGCCGGACTCTAGCATTTGTCTCGGGGAGTTGCAGTTTTTCCTCTGCATATAAGATGCATGTCTCTGGAAGTTTCTCTACCTGAGAACGGACTCGCTTCAATCCATCCTCGGAAATCAGAACAAATAAATCGGGTGAGTTGATGCCGGTATATTCAATGGTTTCGGGGCTCAAGATGATTTCCGACACCGAGTGGCCGGTCTGGACGGTGATGGGATAGTCGTCTTTCTGGGTAGCGTTCAAGCCTGCGAACATCGCCCCTTCAGCGAATAGCGTGGCCGTCGATCGGATCTTCTGGCCTGCGCTTCCCGCGATAAAGATGCCGGTTTGTTTCGTGACCGTATTTGCATACTTCGGTTCGATCGGTGGCTTCTTTTTGACGGTGCTTTTCCCTGCTTTGTATGCCGCCCAATAACGCTCGCTGTATTCAGGGCGCGGCTTGTCCGCCAGGAGCCCACGCTCGAAGCTCAATCCGTCCAGCAGTGAAAAGAGTTCTTTTTTATCCAGCTCGTTTAGCGCCACATAGTACGCTGCACACAACTCCCACACATCGAGCATCGCAAAGCCCGGCTGCTCGATGGCCGTGGCAATGACATCGGGGAGATCCTTATCGAACATGGTCGCCCGGTATACCCATGGGGCACCGGCGGCGATGGCCGTCGCACAAAGATCCATTGGCCCTTCCACATTTCCCCAGGGTGTAGTTGTCGTCCTTCCATCGGTCGGCGTCGTGACCGAGTGCTGCCCTCCTGTCATACCGTAGTTGAAATTATTGCCAACGATTAGGGTAATCCCGATGTTGCGCCGCGCAACGTTCAAAAGATGAGTACCACCGATGCCGCATCCACCGTCACCCTTCAGGACGATCACCTTGAGTTCGGGTCGCGCCAGCTTGAGGCCGCAACCGTATGTAATCGACCGGCCGTGCAGGCCGTGGAATGCGTTTGTGATGAAATACCTGCAGGACAGGCCAATACACCCGATGTCGGTGACGATCACCACCTCCTTGGGATCGAGCTGCAGCTTCACCAGGGCTTTATCCAGGGCTTTAATAAGGGGAGTGTGTCCGCAGCCGGGGCAGAATGGGAGCGGCCCGATTGCATCCGTCATGTAAGTCTTGTACTTCACCGTGCTCACAGAAGCCCTCCTCGCTCGATAATCTCTTCAGGAGATACCAGCGTAGTGTTCATCTTGCAAACTCCCACTACTTCCACCTCCGGTGGAGCCAGCCTCTCTACTTCGACGAGATACTGCCCCATGTTCATTTCGGGTATGATGACTTTCTTCACTCCACACATAGCTGATTCGATGACTTTTTCGGGAACCGGCCAAAGCGTCTGCAACACCAAGGAGGATACCTTTCTTCCTTGCGCTCGAGCCCGTCTTACGGCCACTGCTGCAGATCTCGAAATGATTCCGTAGCTTATAACGAGAATGTCCGCGCCTTCCTCCAAATCCTCCTTTACCAGGGCAATGTCATCTGCCGCCCGGTCGATCTTCGCCGCATAATGGTCGATCATCTCCTGGATGATTTCAGGCTTCGTCGTCAGGTAGGCGGTTTTATCATGTGTGGACGTGGTGAAGCGCGCGACATATTCCCCACCGAAATCCGATATTGCCGGTACCTCTTCAGCCGATTCGAAATAATGCGGAAAATACCTGTCCTGGCCGGTGGGGACTCGTTTGCGTTCGACGAGCGGCGGGAGTTTGATGGAGTCTAGTGACACCGATTCCTTTGTCACCCCGATTTCTTTATTCGTGAGAATGAAGACCGGTGTGCGGTACTTTTCAGCGAAGTTGAATGCAATGTATGTGAGTTCGTACGCCTCTCCAACCGTCGCGGGGCTTAGCGCAATAATTGGAAGCCCTCCGGAAGTCGACCAGCGTGTGAACTGGATATCGCTCTCGGCGCCCTTTGTGGCGGAACCGGTGGCGGGGCCCTGCCGCTGGACATCCACGATCACCATCGGTGTCTCCCCCATGATTGCAAGACCGATGTTCTCGCTGTAAAGGCTCATTCCCGGTCCGCTCGTAGAGGTGAGCACCCTTCGACCGGCCATAGAGGCGGCGATGCAAAAGCCCATTGATGCGATTTCATCCTCTGCTTGAATGGCAATGCCTCCAACCTCGGGCACGAGCCGCAGCAGGTAATGAAGAATCGACGAGGCCGGTGTGATGGGGTAGCTGGCAACAAAATCGCACTTCGCCTTTATGGCTCCCCGTGCGATCGCTTCGTTTCCTTCTATGAATTCATATCCCATGGTGAATAATCGGATGTCCGAACCTTGTTACTACTAATGTAATGCTGGAAAAGGCTTGCTTCAACGAAGGAAGGAGCCCCGCCCACGCCAGCACGTCACCCTGAAGCTTTATTTCGAGTCGGGCCAGACGGATCTCCTCCCAAGTTATACGGGAAATCCTGTCCCCATCAGGGAATCCCAGCCCCAAGATAAAGCATTCTATTCGGAAAAATTAGCGCCGTCAAGCACCAAGGAATCTGCTGAGTCCAATACCTCGGCGTGAGCAACTAGCAGAACTATTGGGTTTTGGCCAGCCTTCCATACTTTTCCTGAAGGAGGGGATCGCCGTTTCTACCAGCGTCTTTATCGGCGTATCCACCGATCTCGAACTGGCCATCGGTTCAATTCTTGGTTCATTTGGTAGTTTTAACATTTTGTGATATCATATTCCCGTGGCGTATGCCTTTAGACTTTTGTCATATTTGTACTTCTCTTATTATGGATTCCCCTTCTGACTACGGGGTTTAATAGAACGAGACGAGTTCCAACGCCATATGGAAGAAATACCATGAATAACAGCAAGTTGAATCAAATGGAAGGAAATGGTCCGAGAAACGATATAACAAACAAGAGCGGTATGCTTGTGAGCCAAATCCTGATGCGCGCGAGCATCGGTATGCCCACGCTGGATTTTCTGAGGGAAGTATCCAAATTGCTCCTGGATTTCACCAGGTGTGATGAAATCGAAATCAGAATCGTCGAGAGAAATAAGCTTTTATACTGCATAACTGCAAACGAGCAGAAGCTGCCACTGCAGTGTGGAACCATCCGGGGAAGGCACAACGAGGCCGGCCAGGTTCTTCCCTGCCTGAAGAAAGAGACAGACCTGGAGAAGATCTGCCAAGAAATCTTGAACAATCGTTTCGACCCAGAATTGCCCTATTTCACACCGAACGGAAGCTTTTGTATTGGAGATACGAGCAATCCGTTGGATCTGAGTTCGGAAACGTGCAAGTGGGCCGGTGGCCGGACCTTCCATATCGACAGCGCTTTCAAGTCACTCGCCGTCATTCCTTTCAAAATAGAGAACACCGATTTTGGATTGCTATTATTGAAGAGCAGAAAGAAAAATTTCCTCGCCGCACATGAAGTAGAATGTTACGAAGATTTTGCAAAGATCTTGGGGATTGCATCAACCCAGCGACGCGCGCAAATCGCCTTGCGTGAACGCGTTAAAGAGTTAACTTGCCTTTACGGAATAGCCAAAGTCGCGGCAAGACCCGGCATATCTCTCGAGCAAATTTTAACTGAAGCCGTAGCGCTTCTTCCTCAAGGTTGGCTCTACCCAGATATCGCTTCGGCCAGCATTGATTTCGCCGGTCAAACCTACTCCACGGAAGGCTTTCATGAAAGCCCCCAAATGCAAACAACACAAATCATGATCGGCGGAGAGAAGCGAGGTGCCGTGCAGGTTGCATACTCTAAAAAAATGCCTGAGCTCGATGAGGGCCCTTTTCTGAAAGAGGAACGCCATTTGATCGATGCTATAGGCAGAGAATTGTCGCTAATCATAGAGACCATGCAGAAAGAAGAGGAAAAGACCGTCCTCCAAGAACAGTTGCGCCATGCCGACCGGTTGGCTACGATCGGCCAGCTGGCAGCTGGTGTAGTTCATGAGCTGAACGAACCGCTGGCAAGTATCCTCGGACGCGCCCAGCTGGCCGCGAAGATCCCAGAATTGCCGGAGCAAGCGCGTCTGGACAACGAGAAGATTGTCAAAGCATCGCTGCATGCTAGGGAAATCATTAATAAGCTCAAACTCTTTGCACGCCAGGAGCCGTCGCGTAAAGATCGAATCAATCTCAACGATATCGTATACGATGGGTTGTACTTTGTGGAATCGCGATGCGCAAAAGCTGGGATCACGCTGCTGAGAGACCTGGACCCAGATCTTCCCGATATCACCGCCGACGCCGGCCAACTATACCAGGTGCTGATCAACCTGGTCGTCAATGCAGTTCAGGCAACCCCCGATGGCGGACGCATTACTGTCCGCACCGCAAAGCACGGTGCAGATGTTGCATTGATAGTGCAGGATACGGGGGCGGGTATGGATGAAAAAATGCTCAAGCATATCTTCACCCCATTCTTTACAACAAAGGATGTCGATGAGGGAACGGGTCTTGGACTGGCCGTTGTGCACGGGATAGTAGATTCCCACGGCGGCTCCATCAGCGTTGAGAGCACGTTGGGAAAGGGCTCCTGTTTCGAGGTTCATCTTCCCTCAACCCACCCCGAGAAGCAAAAAGAGGAGGAAGGGAATGAAAGTGCAAAAGAATAAAGCTTCTATACTCGTTGTTGACGACGCCCCTGACACCCTGGAAGTGTTGCAGCGCAATCTTTCCTCCTCGGGATATAAGGTGTATGCGGCGCCGGGAGTTGCCGAAGCAATTGAGCTTCTAGAGAAGATACGAGTGGATCTGGTGATTACTGATCTGAAAATGCCCAAGATCAGCGGGCTCGATCTGGTTCGTCACGTCCGCGAAAACCTCACTGATACCGAAGTCATGATGATCACCGGATATGCGACCATAGGCGGTGCCGTAGAAGCGGTCAAAACCGGCGCCGATGAGTATCTGTCCAAGCCGTTTACAGACGAGGAGCTGGCTGCTGCTGTTGACAGGGTGCTTGGAAAGCTTCATGCCCGACGGCTAGCGCAAGAGCGACCTGACCATAGAGCTTCATCGGTGCACGGTATTCTCGGAAAATCTCAAGCCATGCAGGAGGTATTCCTTGCAATCGAAAAAGCAGCGACAACATCAGCCACAGTACTCATCTCGGGTGAAAGTGGGACTGGGAAAGAGTTGGTAGGCCGGGCCATCCACTACAGCGGTGCGAGAAGCTCAGCGCCGTTCGTACCGATTAACTGCGGCGGTATCCCCGGTGAACTCGTTGAAAGCGAACTTTTCGGCCACGTTAAAGGTGCCTTCACAGGAGCGGCGGCTTCACGCGCGGGTTTCTTTCAGACAGCGGATGGTGGAAGCATATTTCTAGATGAGATCAGCGAGACGAGCGGTTCGACGCAAGTGAAACTTCTGCGGGTGCTGCAGGATAAGGAAGTCTACATGCTCGGTGCCACTCGTCCCACCAAAGTCGATGTTCGCATCCTAACTGCCACCAATAAAAACCTCCATTCACTAGTCGAAAAGGGATCTTTTCGCGAGGACCTTTACTTCCGTTTGAGCGTCATTACGATCAATGTCCCTCCGCTTAGAGAACGAGGTGCTGACGTTCTCCTTTTGGCAAACCACTTCGTCTCCAAATTCGCTAGAGAAGCAGACAAACCAGTTCCCGAATTCTCCAGTGCTGTGCTTGAAGTCCTAAAGAATTATTCATGGCCCGGAAACGTTCGCGAACTGGAAAATCTTATGCAACGTCTCGTCGTCATGAAAGATGGACCGATCATCGAGGTCCCGGATCTTCCGCCTTTCATGCGTTTTTCTGTAAGTCGTGAGCGAGGTTTCAACCGAACGCTTGCCGAAGTCGAAGCAGAATACATCAAGAACGTGCTCGCGAGTGTGAAGGGCAACAAGACAAAAGCAGCCCAAATACTCGGCATTGATCGAAAGACGCTTCGGGATAGACTCAAGAATATCGAGAGTCCCTGAGTACCCGAATAAGAATTTGAGGAATTTCTCCCCAGTGGTTCAAATTTCCCCGTTCAACTCTTCATGATATGACCGGTCATGATTATCTCCGGGGCCTTCGCTAGAGAATTCACTCTCCCCATCCTTGATATTATCAAAGAGTTAGCAGCTGGCCGGCACCTGCTTCTCGCGTAACAGTTGCCGGAGATTTATTACCCACATCCTGGTATAGGTCTTGCCTTGTGCTTGGAGGTAAGAAGACGAATAGGGTGAAAGGGCGAGTCAATAATTCGATTGCTGGATCGGCAAAAGTGATCGCAATATCCACTCAACCCTGATGACGCTTTGGCTTTCTTGAGCGGGGGGTCAACATGCCCTCTAACTACGAATATGCCGAACGCGGAAGTGCGAAGGAGGAGATCTCCATGGCCCTCATTGTCGAAACCAAGTCTCCAGGTCTTTGCTCGACTTGTAATAATGCCCATACCTGTTTCTACCGGAAGAGGCGCGGTTTTGATGCTTTGTTTTGTGAGATGTTCGACGACTATGTCCCAGATGGGAAAGCCGGGACCCGAGTAGCGGGAGTGGTCATTCCAACAGCCTGGACCGAAGCGGAAGGTGAAAGATCAGCCGCTGAGCCATTAAAAGGTCTCTGCGTGAACTGCGAAAACAGGGATGCCTGCATGTTTCCAAAACCTGAAGGCGGCATCTGGCATTGTGAAGAGTACAAGTAGTTATCGTTTGGCGCCCGCGATGATCGGGGAACCGGAACAAATTTCAATCAGAGGATTCAAATCATGAAGAAAGAGATAGTGCAGAGTATCTTGAAGAAGAACGACGGTAGTCGGAGCGGACTGATCTCGATTCTTGAGGACATACAGGCAAAACAAGGCTATCTATCTGAAGATGCATTGCGCATGGTAGCAGAAAAGACCAAGCGCTCCCTAGTCGACGTGTATGCTGTCGCCACCTTCTACAAGGCCTTTAGCCTCCAGCCCCGCGGGAAGCACCTGATATCCGTATGCCTAGGAACTGCTTGCCACGTTCGGGGAGGACCGACAGTCGCCCGAGGATTCGAAAAAAATCTGAGCATTAAAGCAGGCGAGACGACTCATGACAAAGAATTTACTTTGGAAACGGTTAATTGCCTCGGTGCTTGTGCTCTGGGACCCGTCGCCGTAGTAGACGGTCATTATTTTCCGAAAATGAAAACCTCAGGTGTTCCTGGAATCATCGAGAAAACTCGCGTTGGCCTCGATCATGTGGAAATCGATACGGACCAGCGGGTGTTTCCTGTTGAGGTGAGTTGTGCTCGCTGCAATCACAGCCTCATGGACCCCCGCCACCCGATCGACGGTCATCCGTCAATACGAGTCACTGTATCCTTCGGACACAAGCATGGCTGGTTAGCGCTCTCCAGCCTGTATGGCAGCTACAACGTAGCCTCCGAGTACGAGATTCCAACGGATGCGGTTGCTCATATCTTTTGTCCGCATTGTCACGCCGAGTTGATTGGCGGCGCTAAATGCGGCGAGTGTGGAGCACCGATGGTGCCGATGATCGTTCGAGGGGGCGGCGTGGTCCAGATCTGCGCCCGCCGAGGTTGCAAAGGTCATATGTTGGACCTCATTGGTACTACCATCGGCTGATTTTTTGCCAAAGACTTGCAAAGGAAGATGTTTACATGTACAAGCTCTCATCCATCAACGAACTCGCTGAATTTCGCGGTCGTATTCTGAGAGAGAAGGAAGTTCAGCAAGACAGGCCTACTCTGGTCATATGCGCCGGGACAGGTGGGCAAGCCAGCGGCTCCAATGATGTTATAAGAATAATCAAACGATGCATTCTAGAGCGCGGTTTGCAAGAGAAGTTGAACCTCAGAATTACTGGTTGTCAAGGCTTCTGCGAGATGGACCCATTTATCGTGGTGCACCCCGGACAACATCTTTACCCCAAGCTGAGAATGGAAGATGTCCCCCGGGTAATCGATGCCGCAATGGGCGGGTATGTAGATGGAGAACTGATCTACAAAGATGCAAGCGAGCAAAGAGGTTGTCATTGTCAGAGTGACATCCCGTTTTTTAGTAAGCAAACGCGTACCATTCTGGGCGATAACCAGAAATTGGATCCTATAAGGATCATGGAATATTTGGAGCAGGGAGGATATGCCGCTCTGGAAAAAGCACTGTCAAATCCTGATCCAGAATGGATTATCAATGAAGTAAAGAAATCCGAACTAAGGGGGCGTGGGGGCGCCGGTTTCCCAACCGGTAAAAAGTGGGAATTGGCCCGAGCTGCGGGCAACGGGTTTCAACAGAAATATATAGTCTGCAATGCTGATGAAGGCGATCCAGGTGCATACATGGATCGCAGCCTTCTTGAAGGCAATCCTCATGCGATTATCGAAGGGATGCTAATTGCGGGCGTTGCAATCGGCGCTACGCGGGGGTTCATCTATGTCCGTAGCGAATATCCCCTGGCGATCAAACACACGCTCATCGGGCTCAGGCAAGCACGCGATCTAGGTCTTTTAGGTATGGATATTCTAGGAACTGGTATTGACTTCGATATCGAGATAGTCCGTGGCGCCGGGGCTTTCGTCTGCGGCGAAGAGACAGCTTTGATTAGCTCGATAGAGGGGCGAATGGGTGAGCCGAGACAGCGACCACCTTATCCTATCGAAAGGGGTCTTTGGGGTTGTCCCACTTGCATAAATAACGTTGAGACACTGGCCAATATACCGGTGATTATAAACAGAGGAGGCGAAGGATACGCCAAGGTTGGAGTTCCCGGTAATAGAGGGACGAAGATTTTTTCTTTGGTCGGAAAAATCAGAAACACGGGCCTGGTAGAAGTGCCGCTCGGCACCAAAATCAGCGAGGTCGTATACGGTATAGGTGGTGGGCCTGTCGACAAAAGGAAGATCAAGGCTGTTCAGACAGGGGGGCCCTCGGGGGGTTGTATTCCAGCCAGCAGGTTCGATCTGCCCATAGACTATGAAAGCTTGGCAGAGGTTGGATCTATTATGGGCTCAGGCGGCATGATTGTGATGGACGAAAACACCTGCATGGTTGATGTCGCTAAATACTTCATGAATTTCTTGAAAGATGAGTCATGCGGCAAGTGCTTTACCTGCCGCAAGGGAACACAGCGGATGTACGAAATCCTCGATGCCATTACGAAAGGCCAAGCTGAACTGGAAGACCTCGACCTACTCGAGGAACTCGCGCTGGTCGTGAAAGACACCACCATGTGTGGCCTCGGGCATTCAGCCCCCAATCCGGTTCTCAGCACTTTAAGCTATTTTCGAGAAGAGTACGAACAGCATATCAAAAACAAGAAATGCAATGCATTCGTGTGCAAAGAGCTGGTGGGAGCTCCCTGCCAGGCCGCCTGTCCGCTGGGTACCGAAGCCTGGCGCTACGTTGCGCATATTGCGCGGGGTGAGTATGAAGACGCCTATCAAGTCATCCGTGAGGCCAATCCCTTCCCATCGGTGTGCGCGCGGGTTTGTCATCATCCATGCGAGGAAAGGTGCCGCGCTGGCACCAGTGGAGATAGCTCTGTGGCTATTCGAGCTCTCAAGCGTTTTATTACGGATCGTATCGACCCTTCGGTATACACCCCGAAGAGAACTGCTTGGAAAGATGGAGAGCCTCCGCTTGTCGCTATTGTAGGGTCGGGTCCCGCCGGTCTCACCGCTGCTCACTGCCTTTCCTTGCGCGGCTATAAGGTAACCGTCTTCGAAGCGGAGTGCGAGCCAGGAGGCATGCTTAGCTGTGCAATCCCGTCATACCGCCTGCCTCAGGAAGTCATTAAAAAGGAAATCGATTCTCTCCTGGACGAGAATATCACCATCAAGTGCAATACCGTTCTCGGCCGCAACCTAACGGTTGATGGTCTATTTGAAGACGGCTACCAAGCGGTGCTGCTGGCGCTGGGTGCGCACAAAAGCCGTCCGCTCCGGCTTGAAAACGAGGATGCGCAGGGAATCTATCCATCAATCGAATTTCTCAAGTCATTCAATGTGGAAGGCAGAGAACTCGCTCAAGGGCGGGTTGGCATCATTGGCGGCGGGAACTCAGCTATTGACGCCGCGCGCACGGCGCTCCGCCAGAGAGATGTGGAAAGTGTCACCATCCTATACCGCCGAACCCGGGATGAAATGCCGGCATTTCTCGAAGAGATTGAAGCTGCAGATCGGGATGGCATTCAGATTAATACGCTGGTTGCTCCAACCAGAATCATTGCTGAAGGCGGGCGTCTCAAAGCCCTTGAACTTATCCGAAACGAGCTGGGCGACTTTGATGAAAGCGGGCGGCGTCGGCCGATTCCGATAGCTGGCACCGAGCATGTGATCGAAATCGACACGTTGATCGTTGCGATAGGAGAGGACCCGGGAATTGATGCGATCGGGGCTGACTCATTAAGCCAGATTGAGACGACCAGATCCAACACCGTACGAGTTGATTCAGCCACTCTGTTGACCAGTCGGCCTGGGGTGTTTGCCGCAGGGGACGTCGTCACCGGGCCCAATACTGTGGTCGATGCCATTGCGGACGGCAAGAGAGCGGCAACGATGATCGACCGTTATATACGAGGGGAAGAAATGGCGCAACCGGAAGAGCCGCAGCTGCCGAAGGTCTATCTCGAACCGGTCCAGGTGGAGGCAGAAGAAGCCGAGGCCATTAGCCGAATAGTAACGCGTAGAGCCCCGGTAGAACCGCGCAAACTAGATTTCACTGAGGTGGAGGTGGCACTCTCGGCAGACGAGGCAACCTGTGAGGCACGCCGTTGCCTGCGGTGTGATTTGGATTACACGCAACCCAAGGAAATAGAAACTCTGGCCGGGGCTGCTATAAGCGGAGGAGACTGATGATGGTTACATTGCACCTAAATGGTTTAAAAGTCTCGCTGGAAGAAGGCGCTACCTTACTTGATGCGGCGAAGTTTCTCGGTTTTCCGATTCCAACGCTTTGTCACATGGAAGGTCTCTCTCCTTACGGTGCTTGCCGGCTATGCGTCGTAGAGATCGGGGAAGGCGAGAATGCCAAATTAGTCTCATCATGCACTTACCCAGTGCAAGAGGGTTTGAAGATACGTACCGCATCATCGCGCGTTTTAAGGGCTCGCAGGATGATTCTGGAACTCCTGCTTGCCTCGTGTCCGCAATCGAGGACCATTCAGGATCTTGCATCTGCGCATGGTATTCGCATTCAACGATTCCGGCAGGAGCACGAGGACTGCATACTTTGTGGCCGCTGCGTGAGGATGTGCGAGGAGCAGATGATGGCCAAAGCCATTGGCTTTCGCGGGCGTGGCCAGGCCCGGAGCATCGGTACGCCGTTTGATATCAAATCAGACGTTTGCCGATTGTGCGGCGGTTGCATGTATATTTGCCCGGCCTGCCAGCTCAGATGCACGTACAGCGAGCCAGAGAGAGCTGTCTGCGGCGGCTGTGCGAATCTTATGTCACCGTGTGTGGAGATGGAAAATTTCGATGACCTGATGTGCTATATGGATCCTTGTGTGGCATGTGAAATACATAAGGACTGATGAAACGGAAGAGGAGGAGAAGAAAAAATGTCGTTTTCTAGAGTAAACACATCGGCTGCAACCCTTACGAAAAACAGAACAGAGGATTCCATAGTGCCGATCTCCGGCATGTGCGTAACATGCGTTGACGGCTGCATTGGTATGTGCGAGATCGGCAAGTCGGCATACCGGGGACACGAAGTGATCTACCCGCAGCCATTCGGAGTCATCACGTCGGCCGCCGAAAAAGATTTTCCCATTGACTATTCTCATTTCAGCATCATGGGGACTTCAGTAGGGGCGCACGGTATCGAGCAAGACAGTGACAAGGCTGTCTTTCCGAACGTGAATCTCGAGGTTACTTTTGGCCATGACGGCGGACTAAGGTTCAAGTATCCCTGGATCATACCGGGCATCGGGTCCACGGACATCGCGAAAAATAACTGGGAGGGTCTGGCAATTGGCACCGCAATAGCCGGAACGGGCCTTACGATCGGCGAAAACGTCGTTGGAATGGACCCCGAGGCCAAGATCGAAAACGGACGAGTAGTCGATACCGTTGATCTCAAAAAGCGGGTAAATCTGTTCAAGGACTTCCAAAGAGACAACTACGGCGCCACGATCGTCCAGGCAAACATCGAAGACACACGATTGGGAGTCCAAGAGTATGCGATCGAGAAACTAGGAGTTGAATGCGTCGAACTCAAATGGGGCCAGGGCGCAAAAAACATCGGCGGCGAAGTCAAAATCCGGAATTTGGAAAAAGCGCAAATGCTCTACAAGCGCGGATACGTCGTCCTGCCAAATCCTACCAATCCAAACGTTGTCGAGGACTTTAAGCGAGGCGTGTTCAGAGAGTTCGAGCGGCACTCGAGGGTTGGCATGGTCACCGAAGAATCATTTGCCCAACGCGTCGGAGAACTCCGTAAAGCCGGAGCCAAATACATTTTTTTGAAAACTGGAGCGTATAGACCGGCTGATTTGGCCAGGGCCGTGAAGTTCTGTTCCAAATACAAAATAGACCTTCTCACTGTCGACGGCGCTGGAGGAGGAACCGGTATGAGCCCGTGGCGGATGATGAACGAGTGGGGAGTGCCTCCCGTAGAACTGCATTCGCTTCTGTATCAATACACCAAGCGCATCTCTGATAGAGGCGAGCACGTGCCAGCGCTCGCCCTTGCCGGTGGATTTACGTTCGAAGACCAAATATTCAAGGGACTGGCCATCGGTGCCCCATTTGTAAAGCTCATCGGCATGGCGCGAGGCCCCATCGCCGCAGCGATGGTCGGCAAGACAATTGGCCGGGCTATCGATGAACATCAGCTTCCCGTCTATGTCGAACGTTTCGGAAATACGAAGGACGAAATCTTTGTAACCGCAGGTGCGCTGCGCAGAGAGCTTGGAAACGAGGAATTCGAAAGGCTTCCAACAGGCGCAATCGGATTGTATACCTACTATGAGCGTCTCGCGCAGGGGCTGCGGCAGCTCATGGCAGGAAGCCGGAAGTTTTCTATCGAGCACATTTCGAGAGACGACATAGCGGCTCTAACTCACAAGGCAGCGGATATCAGTGGAATCCCTTATGTAACCGATGTTGACAAGGCAGAGGTCGAGGAGATTCTAAGCTAGTCAATGCCTTACACATCGGGTTCGGTGAGCCCGGTATTTCTCGGCTAAATTTTCCCGCTGATTCTGCCTTGGACCTGCGAAACTAGTTCGCCACCGCTCGGAAACCACTTCCTCCTTTCCGAGCACGATCGCCGGTAGCTTTTGGATAAAGTAAAAGTGCGCCGGCGATCGCTATTGAGACTCGAACCATCCGTATTCGGGCCGACCGAGATACGAATGTAAGCGCTCCTTGTCGAGAACATGGTTGGCTCAGACGCGCTTGCCGCAGGTCTAGAGCTGGCTCTCGCTCCAGCTTTCCACCACGCTTTACTTTTATAATAAACCAAAGTAATTACTAAAGAATGAAGCTGGGAGAAACCAAGGTAATGCAAAAAGGGCTCCACCAGGGTGGAGCCCCGACAATGAATCTTTATCGTTTGTCTAACTTCCCAATCTGAACATCATGCCTACCTTGACGGAGAGCTGGCTGATGTCACTAACCACCGTGTACCATGCTTCCGTCAGCATCGCCATGCCCGGATTGATGTCGAATGCAATCCCTCCTCCCATGTCCAACCCAACTTTTATTTCCGTATCATCTTCCGAAACGGCCGGCGCGATGAAACCACCGCCATAATCAATGGCCGGTATATCCACTCCGGCTGTGAATACATGAAACCCGAGGCCGCCGCCGGCGAACGGCCGAATTCTCGGGTTTGACACTGGGAAAATATACTTGGCCTTCGCACCAATGACGAAATCGCGAGCCGATACCTCACCACCTCCAAGTACATCTTCGGACTTCGTCCAGAAATCGAAATACGTCTCCAGTGCGACATTCGAACTCACGTGACCCAGGTCCGCAAAAAAGCCAAATGAGATGGTCGCATCCACATCTTCCGGATCGACCAACCCGATCCTGAATCCTACCCCTTTGAGGGCAAGGTCAGCCTGGGCATACGCACCGGAGAGCGCCAGCGAACTCAGGGCGAAGAAGACCAACACTGCTGTAACTTGTTTCATGCCAATCCCTCCCGCGAAGAGTGTTTGAGTGCCCCAGTTAATCTGCAATCGCAAAGCTCCATATGGGATTCTTCGATCGGGGGTGCAAAATCCGATCCAACTCCATAGGTGCGGCACTCATTTTTGCGAGAGGCCGGGTATGGCCTTCGTGCTGCATGTCCCCGGCAAGAGCCTGAGGTCTGGAGGCCAAACGGCTGATCGTCTATTAGAAGCGTGCCAGGATGTCCACACTCTTGATTCCGGTACCGATCGGCAGTTTGCCAGGGTGCTGTCGTCCACGACTCTGGTACCGATCGGCAGTTGCCAGGGTGCCTTCATCCCCGACTCTGGTAACGGATTGCCACCGCCGGGCACGCAGAGATTCAAAACTCAATGCATTTGTTGTATCATTCCCCCCAGCAAGAATGCATTTGCATCTGGAAAAATCTGTTCGTAAGCGAAAGGAGTTACTAAATGGCCACGAGGGACAACTTGAAAGAAGCATTCGCAGGAGAGAGCCAGGCGTACCGCAAGTATATGATGTTTGCAAAGAAGGCCGAGCAAGACGGGCTGCCCAATATCGCCCGTCTGTTTCGTACGACGGCCGAGGCGGAGAGGATTCACGCGGAGGGGCATCTGAACGCTATGGGAGCAATTGGCTCAACAGCGGAAAATCTGCAGGCGGCCATTGACGGAGAGACCTATGAGTACACCGACATGTACCCGCCGATGATCGAGCAGGCCGAAGCTGATGGTCACAAGGCCAAGCGCATGTTTGGATACGCGGTCAAGGCCAAAGCGACCCATGCGAAGCTGTACAAACACGCACTTGAGGCCGCACAGCGCGGTGAAGACTTAGCAGAGACACAGTTTTATCTATGTCCGGTATGCGGGCATATCGAATTCGGGAACCCTCCGGATTCATGTCCTGCGTGCGGTGCGAAAGGCGATAAGTTCGTCCAGGTATAGTCAGGCCTTTTTATCTGCCCTTAATAATAGAGGCGCCGGCGGCTGTTTGAGCACTAAACCGTCTCGTGCAGCTACCGACGGAGTGACCGTATATGGCCGCCGGACGGGTGGTGGCGAACCGCCTTGTCAGGCCGATATCGAAGCGCTGAAGCAATCTCGTTGGTAAAGGAGATCTTAACCATGGCCCATCCATCTGCAAGGGTTTGGGAGTGCGGGGTGTGCGGTTATCTATATGATGAAAAAAAAGAAGGCACAGGATGGGATGAATTGCCGGAGGATTGGGAGTGCCCTATTTGCGGTGCCCTCAAGTCCGAGTTCATCCCGGCTGAGCAATCCGCGGGTGCTCAAGCTCCGGGGCCAGGAGCGCCCGAAGGCTCACCTAGCGAGTATCTCGGACAATGGGCGAGAGCCACCGATGATACCGAAACGCTCATGGCAGACATCCATCGAATGGCGGCAACCGGTGAGTCCATCATCGAGCCGATGAGATCGAAGACACCCGTCGTTTCATGGAATGACATATTGATAAAAGGCGCACAGCTTGCCCGCTTCCCACTGAACAAGACAGAACCCGTAAACACGAGGACGGTCGTAGGGCACAATGCAAAGCGTCCTTTAGTGATAGAAACGCCTATCTATATCACACACATGTCTTTTGGAGCATTATCAAGAGAGATCAAGCTGGCGCTGGCAAAAGGCAGCGCGGCCGCACGCACTGCGATGTGCTCTGGAGAAGGCGGAATTCTCAAGGAATCCTTGGAGAGCGCACACAAATATATCTTCGAATATGTACCCAACCGATATAGTGTCACCGACGATTATCTAAGAGCCATTGATGCGATCGAAATCAAAATCGGCCAGTCCGCAAAACCCGGCATGGGCGGCCACTTGCCTGCGAATAAAGTCACAAAAGAAATCGCCGAAATCCGCGGTTTCCCTGAAGGAACCGACATCACCAGCCCTTCTCGCTTTGATGACATCGCCAATAAGGATGACCTGAAGAAAAAAGTCCAATGGCTTCGGGAAAAATCCAGCGGCAAGCCAATTGGTATCAAGATTGCCGGTGGACATATCGAAGCGGATTTGGAAGTTGCCCTTCACGCTGGACCCGACTTCATCACCATTGACGGAAAACCGGGCGCTACCGGGGCAGCACCAAAGTTCATCAAGAGCGCTACTTCGGTTCCAACGATTTTCGCTCTCCACCGCGCCAGAAAGTTCCTGGATGAGAAAGGCGCCGGCAATGTATCGCTGCTGATTACTGGCGGACTGCGGGTCTCCCCGGATTTCGCAAAAGCTCTGGCGCTGGGCGCAGATGCCATCGCCATCGGCACGTCGGCGCTAATGGCGTGCGGATGTCAACAATATCGCATCTGTCACACGGGTAAATGTCCTGTCGGCATCACCACTCAGGATCCAGGTCTCAGGGCAAGGCTCGACATCAATGAATCCGCCAGAAGACTGGAGAATTTCCTCCGGGTTTCCACAGAAGAGCTCAAGGACTTTGCCAGGCTCACAGGAAACAAAGACGTTCACGACCTTTCGATAACCGATCTGTGTACTATAAATTCCGAGATTTCAGAGCATACCGACATCGAACACGTGTAGAAGTTGAAAATGAAGATGGCTTCCGGAGGCCACCCGAATGGGCAAGAAGTTGCATGGCAAGAATGCTAACATACACCACAGGCAGGGGGTGTTCACTATGCTGCGCTATAGGACAGCAATTGCCATTTTCTTCGTGTCTATTTGCATCCTACTCCTAGCTGATGCCGGTGATGCATTCTATGTTTCCTCGACGGTGGACGTGGAGGAGCGATCCATCACAACCGTGAATTGCGGTAAGCTCTTCGGCCTCCGCGTTCTGTTCGATGGATCTCGCGGCCAGGATCTCAGCGAATGGTCGACCTTCATTGCCGATCTTACGAGCGAAGGAGCGATTGTTACCGAGAACACTCAGTCCATCGATGACACCGTTCTGAGCGACATCGACGTCTTGTGGCTCACAGCGATGACCCAGCCATTTTCCGGTGACGTCCTTTCTACGATTTCCAACTGGATCGAAAATGGCGGTCGCGTGCTCATGGCTGCAGACGATGACTTAACGGCCGTTGAATTCGAGAACCTCCTCGATCAGGTTGCGAGTGACGGGACGGGCATCACGTTTCGGACCACCGATGGTACGGCCGGTGTATCCGTGTTCATTGGAACGCACCCCACAACGGAGGGCATCGATGCATTCCGCATTGATTCACCTTCGACAACACTTTCCATCACTTCTCCAGCAACAGTGCTCGCCTGGGATCTCGGTTTGAAACACATCATTGGCGCGTCCCAATTGGGAGATACCCGCATCATTGCACTCGGCGACCGTTTCTTTGCGAATTACGAAATTCTACATGCAGACAACCGACGCTTTGGCTTTCAGGTTTTCGAATGGTTTGGTGAGGATCTGCAAGTGGGCCTTCCTGATCTCTCCGTCTCACCGAGCTCGATCGATGTGACGCTCGCCCCTGGAGAGTCAACGACGGTGTCGATCCAGATCACAAATCCCGCCGAATGCGTGGTGGATTACGAAATATTTTGGTCCGGATCGCCGACTTTCCTCGAACCACCCATTTTCTCGGACGATTTCGAGGACGGCGACTTCGCTGAATGGACGGATTCCGGCGGATCAGGCACGAAAGAGGTCACGACGGATGTTGCTGCCAACGGGACGACGTGGAGTTACCACGAATATGGATCGTCTCAAGGTTGGTTCGATGGCATCTACCGAAAGATCGGGAGCCTCCAGCCGAATTACATCAGCTTCTGGGTACGTTCAGCGAGCAGAATAATAAGCGATGGTTACTTCGTCATTCTCGACACTGAGGGACGAATGGCAATAAAGTTCATCATGACCTCTTGGGCTACATTCTGCTTGAACAATAACGGCATGGGCGATTGTTTTTCGTTTCCCTACGATGCGGATCGTTGGTACCAGATTAGCCTGGCCAACATTAACTTCACGACGCAAAGGCTCGACTGGTACATCAACAACATTCTGAAGCAGAGCGGTGTGTACTTCGAGGATTGGCCACTGGTAGAGAACTTCGACGAAGTGCATCTCTTCAATTATGAACTCGGTGGTGAAGCATGGTGGGATGAGATTTTTTTCTGGGATGGTAACCCAATCGAGTGGCTTGCGACGAGCGCCAACCATGGCAGTGTGACGGCAGGGACAGAGGTTTTCGATGTGGTGATATGCGCTTCGTCACTGAAGGACAGTACGTACGCCGGTTCCGTTCAGATAGAAGGTAACGCGGCCAATGCACCCGTGGTCATACCCATACAGCTCACCGTGTCCTCGTTATCCGCGGTTGAAAAGAAGAAAGTGCCGCCCACAGTGCTCCTCGAGCAGAATTGGCCCAATCCGTTCAAGCCTGTGACAACCATTGCGTACGAGATACCGTCTGCGACACACGCAAGGCTCGCCATCTTCGATGTCACTGGAAAAATGATACGCGTGTTGGTTGACCGTCCCTTGCCTGCGGGCCGTTTTACCGCGACATGGGATGGCACGGATTCACACGGAGATCTCGTGGCAAGCGGCGTGTATTTCTACCGGCTCGATGCCTCCAGCTCGACTCAAACGAAAAAGATGGTGCTTCTCAAGTAGGCTTGAGGAGCTCCGCATGCTGGAATTCCACACACCGCTGAACCCAGTCACGCGATAAAAAGGCCGGTCCCTTGGGACCGGCCTTTCTTGCTGGCCTCGTTCGCATCGGGAGATCTGCGTGCATCGTGCCGCCCCGTGATTTGGTGCTGCCGATCCTATTGGTCAGGCCCCCCGATCACCTCATTCTTCAGTGTCGGCAGACACAGGTAGAGGTTGTCATAGAGGACAATCCACTCCTCGATGAACTGATCTCTTACGAATGCCTCCATGTTGTAGGACACTGTATTCAGGACATAGTAGACGGTCAGATGAGCCAAGGGATCAACAATGGGATGCTTGACACCGTCCGGGGTTTCCTTCTCACATGGATTGCAGAAAAACGCCGGTTCTAGCACGACCACTGTTGTTTGATCAAACTGATCAACGAGCCTGACCTGGACGTTCAGTGTCTCACCCTGAGCAAAGTAGCATTTGTAGTGGTTCAGCTCGGGGAGCGTATCAGCGGGCGTGGGATTCTTCAGGGCCGGGACAAGCAGATATATCGCGTCCCCCAGCACCAGATCATGGAAACCGAACTGGTCCTGTACATTTACTTGCCTCACGGGTTCCGGATACCCGAATTCCCACCACGTCAGGTGAGCGAGCGAATCACAAAATGCCTGGTCGTTCTTCGATACCGGAGTTGCAAATTTCGTCATTTGCATGAACGTAATGATTTCCTCGCCGAACTGATCCCTGAGGTAAATGGGTCCGGTAATAGTGGGCCCGAAGGTCTCATAGGTCTTGTAGTGGTCCACCGGCGGCTGGTTGAATCCCGGTATAGGACCCATATGACCCCAGTGCGCCGCAAAAATTGCAAAATCCACCAGATTAACGAGTCCGTCGCAGTTGTAATCTATGCAGAACGTGTACGGCTTGGGCGGAGACCCAAAACCGGCAGCAAACATAGCAAAATCAACCAGATTGACTGCGCCATTCCCGTCAAGATCCGGGGTCTTGTATCCGCCGACCGGTGCCATGACGGCGTTATCGCCTGCAGGACAGTTCACGATACACGGACACTGGCCAAAACTGGTAGCCGTTGCATTGCTTATTAGGAGAAAGGCAATGACGGCTGCCATACTCACCTTCACCAAGGTTTTCATTTTTCTTCCTCCCGTGTGGTTTGGACCGACATGCGTCAGACGCCCCATCCACGGCAAGACTCACTCTCGAAGTGACCTTCAGTGGGCTCCGTATGATAATTGCCGAACGTCAGAAGATGTGAACGATGTGATATCAATAGAAGATCTGACTCTATAGGTACAGCAACTCCCGCTGAAATCGGTCACGCGGAGCGGGCCGTGGTCTACTTGAGGAGCATCACCTTTCTTTGTTCGGAGAAGTTGCCAACCTCGAGCCGGCAGAAATAAACGCCACTCGGCAGGTCATCGGCATGCCATCCAACCGTGTGTTCCCCACTGTCCCGCTCGTCGTCCACCAGCCTTGCGACCAGTCGGCCGGCCACGTCGTAGACGGTCAGGCGCACGTGTGCCTTTTGTGGGAGCCAATAGGTGATCTTCGTCACGGGATTGAACGGATTCGGGTACGTGGCATACAGCTCCGGCTCGCTCCCGCGCAAAGAAGAGCCACCGGTCAAGCGTGCGTACGATGTCTCACCCTGCGCCTCTATGATGCGATAGTCAGGCGCGGCCGTGGCGCGAACGAATCCGGAAGTCGGGTGGGGCTTGACCGCCACTTCTCCGCTCGTACCTTCCTCCGCATCCCACCGCACGACCGCTCTGGCAAGCACCACGGGAGAGAAACCGTCGAGGGGCTTCGGAAACGCTTGGGTGATGCCCTCTTTTGTCGTGCCGATCTTGAGGGGTGACACGTCGAGATCCTTGATCCACGTCATGCCAGCCGGGTATTCAATCTTGTACTCGATCGACGTCAGTTGCGCATCGAAGCCTTCCGCCACGATGCAGAGCGTATGCAGACCCTTACCTGAATGGTCCACGCTTCGCAACGTCAAAGCCTCATCGAAGTACACCGCCACCTTTGGTGTGGTTGCGACTGAAACCGAGGCCAACAGGGTGATGACGGCAATACACATGAGCCCAAACATCGTTCTGTTCATCCTGACCTCCTTGCTCTAGAGACAATAGGCTGAGCGGCGATCGTACCTGGCAGTGGAGGGATAGGGGCTCTTCAAGCGGAGGGCCGGGCAATTCCTTACGATAATCGTCCCCGCCCTCTTCACGACGGCCAGTTACGAATCGGCATGTATGATTAAAATGCCCTTGGCCAGCTGATTCCGGTTACAGCCCTCGTCGATAATTTATCACTTTTCAGCGAAAAAACAACCGCAGCATGACCACTTTTTATAGAAGTCAATAGACTTCGCAGCGAAGGGCAATTGAGATGCTGCCAGAAACGGGCAAGGGATAACCGCCTATTTCATAGAAAACAAACTGGATAGCACCAAATCGGCTCCCCAATTGCGTCGGCGTGCAAATCCTCCCCATCCACCCCAGCCGGAGGTCCGATTCCGGATCGGTCATCGATCGATGCATTCTCGAGAATGTCCCCAAGCATCAAAGCGCAAAATATCGGAATCGTTTGAGGTTCACCATATGTTCCCTTGTTCGAATCTGAAGGCATGGATTGGCAGCAAATCCTTATCTCCTGGCGACTTACTCAGCCTGAGATCTGAAGGCAGGCTGCGCCGAGTTACACCCCGATCAGGTCGTGATCGATTAGCGCCGAGAATTAATATTCAATTTAATCTAATTTGGTGGTATGATCATCGGGGGTAGCTTGGTATAAATCCAATACACTCATTATCCTTCCTAAACCTGCGAGAAAAGCACGGGTGAAGGGAGGTAGAGCACTTCATCATTGTCCTCCCTCGAATAGAGGGACTAGGAATTGTTTCCTCGGTTGCTGTTTCAAAAACAAAATGTTATCGGGAGGTTTTTCATGCGCAATATGTGTTGCTTAAGCGGACTCGCCTGTATTGTCTCCCTGTTTTTGCTGTCGAGCACTGCGTCAGCGTTTCAGATGACTTTCGACGTTCAGGGCTTCGTACAGAACCAGATCGTTGGACCAACAATCGAAGAGGATAACATTCACTTAACTTCCTCGGATAAATACTATGCGAGCGCCTCTTTTCACGGAAATCCTGGATTTGGCATGCTGCCAACTTCAACGCCAAGACTCATTACTGTAACGCTGATTGGCGGCGCTGAATTTGACTTCGTTTCGATCGATTATAACGAAATGAATCTGCCATCCCTCCGCAGCAAATCATATTTACGGGTACGAAAGCCGGTGGAGGCACGGTTATCGATACCGTCACATCAGATGGGACCATTGACAATTACGAGACAATGGTACCTTCGGGAAATTTCACGGATCTGACGCAAATAACTATCTGGATCTACCATGGAGCGTTCGACAATATCGTTCTAGTTCCTGCACTGGATATCCCGACGGTTTCGCAATGGGGCTTGATTGTTCTAGTTCTTCTTCTGGTTACGGCAGGAACGCTGTTAATAATCCGGCGTCGCCAAGCGAAAACCGCATAAATGCCAGCGGTCGATATTGCGTTGCAGATGCGGACTGAATGAGAAGCGCAGAAGCACGGACCAAGGCAGGACGGACGCCGGTGCGCCACTCATATGTCTATCCATTCGGTCCCGCGGCATATCTCCCGGCAGCCAATTCGACTCATCGGATACATTGCGTTTTTGTTTGCTTTCTGCTATGCCTAAAGCCAGAGCTCGCTCAGCGAAGATCCAGGAGTGGAATTATGATGAGAACAATACTATTAGTGATGACCGTACAAGTTGAAGCGTTTGATTGCGACTATCGGGTCGTTCCCATCGTCGGAGGGAGTGATATCATCAATGCCACAGCAGAATGTTGGTGCCCGCCTCCACCGGATGGTTGTTACCCTGTCGCACTTGAGTCATCCACTTGGGGAAAGATCAAGTCACTGTATTTCAGCAATTGAGCTCATCTTGGCTGAAAAGATTCCCTCCCAGGTCTGAACGTCTCGGAAACCGTGCCCGTCGATTTCATCAAAGTTCGATGAACCGTACAAAGCGGTCCGCATTTAGAGCCTGCAGAGTGCAGCTTGTCTGATTCGCGCAGTGGATCAGCCGATTCAAAAACGAGTTGGCAGGGGAGCGATGGGGATTAGCAACTGTTCTCACACCGCTTCACCATCGTGATCTCGTTGCCGATGTCGTTGAACGTCACCTCGTCCATGAACGTCCGGATCAACATCACACCACGCCCGCTTGCCTTGAGAAGGTTCTTCGGCTCTTTCGGGTTAGGGAGTGCGGAATGGTCGAAGCCGGGGCCCTCATCGCGGATCACGTAGGTAGCTTGAGGGGGAGTGAACCGTTCGGTCACATAAACCTTTTGATCGCGATACGGGAGGTGTTGCATCCGTTCCTCGCGCAGTGCGGCGTACGCTTGTTTGCTCCTCTCGCGCAGCTCGGAATCGAGCTCGAGGTTGCCGTGATCGATCGCGTTGTTGAGCGCCTCGGTCAGTGCGGTGCTCACCTGGAAGATCGCGGCTTCGTCGCAGAGTTCGATTCGTGATAGATTGCCCTGGAGATGACTGACGAGCGCGGTCGGCCCGTTGCGTTCGTAGCCCAGAATGAAGTGGGCCTCGGTCTGCTGGAGAAAGCTGCGGACCTGCACTTTGTGATGTTTCGCTTCGAGGGCCGCTACCACGACGCTCATCGCATCACACAGATTTGTCCGTAGATCTTTTTTAGGCACGTAGCTGGCTGCCCCGGCTTTCAGCGCGGCGCTGGCGGCTTGCTCGTTCCCTTGATCGGTCATCAGGACCACGGGCACACTCGGGTAGTCTCGTCGCATGAGTTCCACGAGCCTCCAACCGTCCATTTCGGGCATGTCCAGGTCAGTGAGGACGGCATCCGGCGGACGGTGCTCGATGATTTTCAACGCCTCACGGCCGTTCTCGGCTAAGACGGGTGTTAAACCGTGTTCCTCGAGACACCCGCCAGCGATCTTACGGAAGTGGGAATTGTCGTCGATGACTAGAATGGTTTCCATGGACTGTCTCCTATGCTAGTTTACCCTTCCGCTGCCCGAATGCCAACAGAAACGCGTCGCCGGTCATCGTGACGAACGCTCCCGGCAGGGTTTTCTCCCCGTCATCGAAACTTCCAGATGGCCCCCGGTCTGGAAGTTTTGCAAACCTTCCCAATGGAATTCCCCGCAGTTCGCTAAACCATACGCAGCGTTCCCCGTTCAAGATCCGAACCTACGCACCTTTCCTCACTCCAAAGCTCATTTGGGACTTGAAGACCAGGGGAGGCTTCCATATCATGATGAACTATGACATTAGGGCAAACTAGGAGAAGAGCGGTCAACCCCCTATAGGGAAGCCGGAGTTGTGATAACGATCGCGTGACTTGTGACCGTATCATTTCCCGAGCCCAGGAATTTATAAGAATTGTTCTCAGCGCCTCGCTGGCCGGCCGCGAGCGAAGCCACCTTTTCAATAATTTTCGATCCACAATTTCAGACCAACACGAGGAGCTACCAATGAAAAACGGAGACTCGATGTTTCCGAGAGCAAGAATTCCCTACGGAACATGGGGAAGCAGCTACTTTCCCGCCTGGCAAATGTCGCCGTTGGCCGAAGTGAACATCGGCCAGTTTGCCGGAGAGGGGGCAAACCGGATCCTTGGCAAGAGAAAGGTTCCAAAGAACGAGCTGGAGTACCTCATCATCGGCTCGACCGTTCCATGGCACTGGAAGTTCTGGACTGCACCTATGGTGTCCAGCTGCTTGGGACAGCGCCTCCCCGGTTACCATATCGAGCAGGCGTGCGCGACCGGACTGCAGGCCGCAATTTTGGGAGCCAACGAAGTCCAAGGCGGTACGTACGATGTGGTCGGCGTGCTCACCTTCGATCGGACGAGCGACTCCCCTGTGGGTGTTTTTCCCGAACGCCGTTCATATGAAAGAACCGTCGCCCTCAGTGACGTCTGGGACAACTTCGGATTCGATCCGGCAACCGGCAACGCAATGATCACCACCGCAGGCATCGCCGCGCGAAAATATAAAATCGACCGCAGAGAAGTGGATGAACTCACCCATCACCGCTACGAGCAGTACTTCAATGCAAGGAAAACAGGATTCCTCGATCGTGTCCTCTTCCCATTAGAAATATTGAATCTCCAAGGCCGAATGCTGGGAAAAGTCGACGACGATTTGGGCGTGCGCAAGGTAACCCTGGATTCCTTGCGGGCCATGCGGGAGCTGGACACTTGTGTCACCGGTGGCACGCAAACGCATGCCTCGGATGGAATGGCCGTCATGCTGGTCACCACCCGAGAGAAAGCCCGTGAGCTCAGCCCGCGCCCGGAAATCGATATCCAGTTCGTTGCCAAAACGGAGGTGCGTGCACTTCCGAGTCTCATGCCAGAAGCTCCGACATTGGCCGTACAAAAACTGTTGAAGCGGACCGGTCTCAAAATGAAGGACATCGCCGTTGCCAAAAATCACAATCCATTTGCGGTCAACGATGTCATCTTCTCCAAGGTGATGGATTACGACTGGCGAAACATGAACAACACCGGTTGCCCGCTGGTTTGGGGCCACCCCCAGGGCCCCACGCTGACCCGAGTGCTGATCGAAGCGCTCGAAGAAGCGGTGGCCCTCGGCGGCGGATACGTGCTTATTTTTGGCTGCGCCGCGGGAGATGTCGGTATTGCAGCCATATTGAAAGTTACGGAAGGGGGTGGTCAGTGATGGCGACGACGATGAGACCATCCACACTCGAGACGCTGGGTTTGGGAACCGTTTTGGATATTTTCGAAAAAGGACAGTTGCCGGCTGACTCTAGTGATTTGGTGGATCGCGTCTTTGGCGAACCCGGCAACCGCGGTTCTTTGGTCATCTCAGGCGCCAATGGTATTGTCGGAGCCGGCAAAACCATGCAGCTCGGCTCGAGACTTCAACCGTTTGGCGTGCCCATTATAGCCCTGGACTTTCCGGGCGTTCCTGACGGAATCGGCAGGCAGTATCAAGGTCTCGTGTCCGCGTTCGGGCGTGAAGGAGCCAATAGAATTATGGAGAGCATCGTTCAGCTCTCCTATGATGGTACTCACCTGCCATCCCGCCTCAAAGATGCCAATCCGCGTTTTCTCCTGGAAGCGATTCCGGAAATTCTCGATATCAAAAAATCCCACTATGACATCTTTCGCGCCGAGTTCCCGGATATACAGATCCGCTCGGTCACATCCGGGTTTCCAATGTCCCAGCTCGGCGTCGGCATCGCCCACCCGGCATTTCCCCACGAGATAAACAAGATCTGGGAAGTGGTCGAGTCCAAACCCTCATCCATCACCCAGCTCTTTTGGGCTTTGGGATTGATTCCCATTCCGGTAAGCGATCATTGGTCGTTCGTCCTCGACGTGCTTTTCTGCGGCCTGACGCTCACGGGCCTGAGGTATCACAGAGCCACGAACATGCCTTTCTGGAAAATGGACAAGCACATCCGGAAGCTGCTGGGGCCGAATCCATTCCGGGCCCATGATGCAATTGGAGCGAAGGGAGCCAACTTCCTCACCTGGTCCTGTTTGTTCCACCTCAGCAAGCATTACGGCGACTTGTTCACTCCCACCCCCGAGTTGGACGAGCGGAAGGAAAGCGGCCAAAACTGGTATCCGCCGAACCATTTCCGCCCCCTGGTCAATTGGACAATGCAAGCCGATGGCGAGGAGGAATTCAACGCCTGGATCCTGGGACCCATGTTCCAAATGGCCGGCCTCATGCTGCACGAAAACCGCGCGCATCTTTCCCATATCAATATTATTGGCGAGCTGTGCGCCCAGTTCAGGCGGGGAATTCTTGCCGTTATCCGGGACTTTGGTCCTGAAGCCGCAAACGATATCGTGAAGAAGTACCACGCACTGCATCCGGCGGCGGCAAAGAGTGCCTGGCATCCCGATGCATTCGAACAAATGGAGAGTACATCATGGCGGCAGCTCTATGTGAACGCCGAACACAACGGAAACGTCGGTGTCATCACGCTCGGCCGCGAAAGTTATAACAGCGACGTGAACGCAGAGCTGAACCGGGCCATCGATTGGCTGAAATCGGAAGGTATCGAGCGCGTCATCGTCACCGGAGATTTCCATCTGTCCACACAAATGGTCGGAGCAGATACCAGCGACTTCTTCCCCGCACTGGAAGACCAATCGAAAGGCCTCGAGATTGCCCAGACCTGGTCCAAAACAGCCCGACGGCTGAACGACGAATTCAAAATCTCCGTCGGTTTCGTCAACGGCAAGCGATGCTTAGGAGGGATGCTGGAGCTGCTCATGCACTGCCACTATTTGGTCGCCGCAGAAGGCGCCGATTTGGGCATGCCGGAAGTCACTCTCCCCGTCGTCCCCGGCATGGAAGGATGCCACTGGCCGTTCCGAAAAGCAGACTCCAAACACTGGCCAAAGCTGGTCACACTCCTGCTGGACGGGAACCCGGTCAAAGCGAAAGACGCTATTGGCTGGCTCGTGGACTACGCTGGACCAATGGATGCCTCGCTCAAAACGGTATGGAAAATCGCAACAGATGGCGATCATGGCCTGGCCCTTCGAAAAGTTGAAGTGGGTGTGCTAAAAGGTGTTCCAACGAACGTCACCGGCCTGGAGTCTGCTGGAGATCCAGGGATGGAGAGCGCCCGGAAAACCATTTTGGAGAACATCAGCAGCTCATGTGAAGCGGCGCTGCCCGAAGCACTCGTGATTCAAGCCACACACTCCGCAGGCTTCATGTCCAGCCAGTATTGCCGGAAAGGAGCCATCGGCGCAGCATTCACGAAGACAACGACTGTTTAAACGTAGCACTCCCTGAGCCAGACTTTAAAAGCCGACTGCGGGCGGCTCTTAACGGCAAGTCTCTCTTTATGGCAAATCCATAGATGCCGCCTCATTCTCCTGCAGTCCTCTCAAACTTGACATTCGCAGACCTATCTGATAGGCTAACCGAACAATTCTCAGGGGCTTCGAGCAATCAATGCAAGTGCCGGTCTCGCTCTCAAAAGCAGCCCTGGATGCACATTCCGTTCAGCGCTTCTGTGAGCTTGGCTTGTTTTTCAATTCTTCGTAGATTGCCGCCCACATCTCATAAAAGAATCGGACTGTACCCGTCTCAGGATGTTTCCCTAGGAAGACGCGAGTGTCAAAAGAACTCAAGACGCATTACGCCATTGTCGGAGCCGGCATCGCCGGCATCACCGCAGCGGAGGCCATTCGAGAAGTCGATTCCAAGCGAGAGCTTCTGCTCATAAACGGCGAAAAAGTTGCTCCTTACTGCCGCCCCCTCATTATCGAGCTGCTAAAAGGCGAGAGGGCCTTCGATGAGGTTCACCTGCGCGGGCAGAACTGGTTCGAGGAGAAAAACATCTCAATTATCACAGGCGATCCTGCTGTGCGGCTCGATGCCGAGCGCAAGCGGCTCCTTCTCGAATCAGGAAGCACTGTTGAATGGAAGAAGCTCCTCATAGCGGTCGGCTCCAAGCCCGCCATGCCTCGAATCAACGGTATCGAAGATGTGCCGGCGTTCACGCTTTACCGGCAAGACGACATAGAACACATCAAGCCTCGATGCAAGCCCGGTGCGAAAGCACTGCTCATCGGTATTGGGTTGATAGGCCTCCAGGCTATGACATCTCTAAGAGAGCTAGAGGTTGACGTCGTTGCCATCGAGCTCAAGCGGAAGGTGCTGCCGCTCATCCTAGACGAAAAGGCGGCAAAGTACGCCAAACAAAAGCTGGAACAGAACGGGATCGAGATACACCTCGGAACTTCGGTTAAGAAAGTGTGGTCTGTAAACGGTACGGGGCATCCCTATGCAGCGCTCACGAGCGGCGGGGATGAAATCGCCTTTGATTTCCTCGTTACAACAACGGGCATGAAACCTGATTTCTCGCTCATCAATGGTTCGACAATCGAAACGAACCGCGGCATCAAAGTATCACCCGACATGCAAACCAGCGTTTCCGACGTTTTCGCCGCCGGAGATGTCACCCAGTATCCCAACTGGATCGAAGGTCGGGTGGAGATACACGCCCATTGGGTGAATGCCTACCGCCAGGGCCGGATTGCCGGTCTGCGCATGGCCGGCAAGATCTCAGCCCCATATGATCCGGTCTACATCAACTCCCTCAATGTATTTGGCCTGCCGATTATCACGATGGGAGCGAGCCGGATCGACAAGCCAAAAGACGCAGAAGTGTACGTTTCGAACGCACCGGCGCGCCCCGCATACAGGCGGTTTGTTGTAAAGGGCGGCCGGCTGGTTGCGGCAACATTCCTGAACGACACGAACAGAGCGGGTGTATTCCAGTATCTGATGCGCGAAAAAGTGGACATTGGGAACATTGCCGAAGCGCTTTTCGACCAAAAGCTCGAAGGCATGGAGTTTCTGTACAAGTACCATGACGAAGTTATCCAAGGGAATGTGGACTGGCCCGCATCCATGGACCTCATCGACAAATATAAAAAAGATCACAGCCACACGCGATGGGGGAAAGTGAAGAAGCGCAAGAAGAGTTGAGCATGAATGACTCGATTGGAATAATGCGATCCCGCACTGCGCTCGTGGACCTCCCCGAAGGCCGGGTGCAATATGAAGACACTCCACCAGATGTGGTACGGAACTACCTCGGCGGTCGAGGGATCAATATGGCCTATCTCCATAAGATGCTCCCTGCGGGGATCGATCCCCTATCTCCCGATAATATCCTTATCATCGGCACCGGGGCGCTCACCGGGACCGGCTGCCCGAACTCGAGCCGCTTCAACGTGACGGCCAAATCACCCGAATCCAACCTGCTTGGGGACGCCAACTGCGGTGGATTCTTCGCGCCGAAGCTTCGTTACTCCGGCATCGACCGCCTAATAATTAAAGGCAAAGCAAAGAATCCTGTCTTTGTAAGAGTCGAGAACGGCGAAGTCACCGTCGAAGATGCAAAAAACTATTGGGGAATGGATGTGAACGAAGTCCAGGCATCCCTCCGAAGGGATATCGGCCCTTCCAGCGAATCCATCTGCATAGGCCCGGCGGGTGAAAATCTCGTCCGGTTTGCCTGCATTATGACCGGAGTGAAAAACGCAGCCGGGCGCGGAGGTATGGGTGCCGTGATGGGAAGCAAAAACATCAAGGCCATCGCGGCGGCGGGCGGAAGCGGATTCGAGATTGCGGATCCGGACGGGCTGCTCGAACTCAACGCGCAGCTCAAGGACTACCTCACCGACTCGATGATTGTCAAAGTCCTCGGCCGGGTGGGTACGCCGCTTCTCTATGAAGTCAGCAACCACCTGGGCACGATTCGCACGCGAAACAGCCAGGACAGCGCTTTCGAAGACACGCTGAACGCCGAGGTGATCCACAAGCACGTCGCCAAGATGATCGCCTGCCATTCGTGCGTAGTGCACTGCCGGCATCGAAATATCTACGACGGCGAGGGCCCGGAATATACAACGATTGGTTTATTGGGAGCGAACCTCGGGATTGCCGACACGGCTAACGTGATAAGGCTCAACAATCTCGTCAACCGCCTGGGGCTCGATTGCGCTTCCACGGGCGGGATCCTGTCGTGGGCAATCGAGCTGTATCAAAGAGGGATCATCGACGACTCCATAACAGGGGGGCCAATCCAATACGACGATTACGATCTCGCGGTGAGATTGATAGAAGCAACGGCCCGAAGGGAGGGTTTTGGCGACATCCTGGCGGATAGCTCCCAAGCGGCCGAGAAACTCAACGATCCCGAACGAAAATACATCACGGCAATAAAAGGTCTGCCGCAATCCGATCCGCATGACTGCCGCTATATCAAAGCTTTTGCGCTCGGGATCGCCACCGCCTCACGCGGCGCCGATCACCTCCGAAGCCGCCCGACGCTCGAAGTTTTCGACCTGCCCCAGGAACTTCTCCTGGAAATATACGGAGCCGACGTGAATCGTGATCCAACTTCGTACCTCACCAAAGAAATCGTGGTTGCAACCCACGAGAACATCTATGCCATCACGGATTCCGTAGGTATCTGCAAATTCATCTGCCACGGATTCAATAGCCCCAAGCTTCTCAAGTACGAACACTTCTCGCGGCTTTTGGAAAAAGCGTTCGGCGCGACATTCAGTGTGGAGGATCTAAAAGATACCGGCCGGAGAATCGTGGATCTGGAAAGGGCGATCATCAACCGAGAAGGTGTCCGGCGTCCCGACGATACACTTCCCAACCGCTACTTCGAGGATCCGTTGCCCCACGGCGTAGCGAAAGGTCACCGCATCGAGAAAGACAAGTTTCTCGAAATGCTCGATAAATATTATCAACTAAGACACTGGGACGAAGAAGGCGTGGTGCCCAAAGAAAGAATCGCCGAACTCGTCGCCCCATGGGATGGACAAGGGGGAGGTGTACAATAAGGCGCATCTATACGAATCACCTGCTCTGTTCCGGATGTCGTGCCTGCAGCGTTGCCTGCACCGTCGCTCACTTTGGTGTGGCCGACGACTCGCGCGGTGCCATACAGATACTCAGAGATCCTCTCGAAGGATACGAGTTTCAAGCGGTTTGCAGGCTGTGCGAAGATCCGGAGTGCGTCGCCGCATGCATGGCCGTTGCATTGTCCATCGAACCCGACACGGGACGCGTTGTGTTCGATAGAGACCGCTGCGTGGGCTGTGCGATGTGCGTCATGGTCTGCCCACATCACGCCGTTGTGCCAGACTGGAGAGCGGGTAAAGCGATTATCTGCGATCAGTGCGAGGGTCGCGATATGCCCGCTTGCGTAGTTGCATGTGCTACAGGTGCAGTCGAATTTGTCGAAGTGGAGGAGGCGGCCAAGCTCGAGAAATGAAGTTATTCGGTCGAGTTTCTCTGCAGGAAAGAGCCCGGCTTCATTATTAGCTTCGGAAATCAACATGGGAGAGGTCAAGATGTCGGGAGATAAAATTACGGTGGGCACCATCGGCCTGGGGCCGGTAGGTGCGGTGGTGGGGGCATGCCTTGCCAAAGCAGGGGCCGAGATCGTCGCAACAGATCTTCCACATCGCATTTCTCAGCTGGAGAAAAGCGGTATCCAGGTCTACTGGGATAACGAGTTGCTCCAGTACGCCGTGCGTACGGCGGACTCGATCCGAGCAATGGCCGATGCACGCCCGTACTGCATGATCATCGCCACCAAGGCGTCGATCCTCAAGCAAATAATGCCGGAGGTAGCCGAAGCAGCGGGTGACCATTGCCTCGTGATCAGTACTCAAAACGGTATCGGCACCGAAGATGAGATTGCCCGCTATGTTCCCCCTGAAAACGTTTGCCGGATGGTTGTGAACTTCGCCGGCGGCATCGATGCCCAGGGCGTTGTCCGCGTGGGCTGGTTCAATCCCCCGAATTGTTTCGGTCTTATCGAGGAACGGGAAGAACCGAGGTTGACCACAATCATAGACATGCTCAACTCCGCCGGACTCACATCCGAACTGGTTAGCCCGTTCACCATCAAGAAGAAGGCCTTCCTCAAAACGGTTCTCAACGCCTCTTTATTGCCGCTTTGTGCGGTGATGGAACTCACCATGAAGCAGGCAATGCAGGGGAAAGCCACCCGGCCGCTTGTCGAAAAGCTCGTCAGAGAGGGGCTCTCCGTAGCCGAGCGCTTGGAGTATGATTATGGAGAAGACATCTTCGAACAATGCATGGGCTATCTCGACAAAGGTGGAGATCATCATCCCTCAATGACGGTGGATCTCCAGTGCAAGCTTCCCACCGAGATCGATTTCATCAACGGCAAGATCCTGGAGATTGGACACTCGTTTGGTGATCTCGATCTCGAAACTCATCGCTTCTTCGTTTCGTTGCTGATGACGGCGGAGGTCAAGAACGGTACCCGGGAGCCCGATGATTTTCCGGAGTACCTGTTAAATCCTTGAAAAAGTGTTGGACTGCCGTGTTTCGGCACTGCCGAAAAACAGCAGGATTCAACCGGTAACCAACGATGATATGGTCAAATAAACCCTAGGTGATTCAGGGAGGAGGTTTGAGTAATGTCGAATCCTGAATTCATGCAGTATCCCAAACCAACGCGGAAAGCCCCAACACTGTTCGAACCAAAGGATCCCTCGGAGTTCGATTTCAAGTACATCAAGTACGACAAGAAAGACGGCATCGCCAGGGTCACGATCAACCGCCCGCAGGTCTACAACTCGTACAACCTCGATACACTTCAGGAAATGACCGAGGCATTCGACGACGTGACCGTTGACGACCGGATCGGCGTGGTGGTTCTTCGAGGCGAGGGAGACATGGCGTTCTGCACCGGCGGAGACGTGAAGGAATATGCAGAGAGCATCGTCAAGGGAAAATCCCAGGACATGTGGGGATGGATGAACTATTTCGTCCGCGCGCACGATGCTCTTCGTAACTGCGGTAAGACAACGATCGCCGCGTTGAACGGCATTGTTGTCGGAGGAGGCAACGAGTGGAACTTGAGCTGTGACGTTGCCATCATGGCCGATACGGAGTTTATCGAGAAAAAAGGTAGAAAAATTCCCACGCGGTACATCAAGCAGGTCGGAGCAACAGTGGGCAGTATCGCTGCTGGCGGCGCCACCCAATATCTCCCACTGGTTGTGGGGCTCCGTCGCGCCAAGGAGATTCTCCTTTTCAATCGCCCGATACCGCCCCAGCAGTGCAAGGAGTGGGGCCTCGTAAACGAAGTGGTGCCTTACAACGAATTCGACGACGTCGTGGACAAATGGGCGCATGACGCGTTGAACCAGTTCCCCGGCTCCATCCGTTCCACTCGCGAGCAATTGAACTTCTTGGGCAATTTCGTTTGGGGATCGACAATGGGATTTGCCAAAGACTCGCTTACGCGGAACATGGGCGGTATCGAATCTTACTTCGGGATGGTCGGCTTCACATCCAAGCGTCCGGTCGACTACGACTCCATTCGCCGGGCGATGGCAGAGGGCGCCGATGCGGAGAGCCTATTCGGGCCCTACACTAACACGTGCCCTTCCTGCGGCAAAGAAGGTCTCCCGCTCGAGTTCGAATACTGCGGCTTCTGCGCCAGCAAGTTGAAGTAGAAGCGAAGTCGATGAGAAGGAGGAGAGGCAAGTGATACCTGACAAAATGAAAGCCGCGGTCCTACATGGACCGAAGGAGCTCAAGATCGAAGAGGTCGATGTGCCCGAGCCGGGCCCGGGCGAGGTGCTGGTCCAGGTGGCTGCCAACGGCGTCTGCCATACCGATGTGACATATTATGAGGCAAAAATTCCGGAGAAGATGCGGATGTATCCGTTGATTCTCGGACACGAAGCCGCCGGCAAAATAGTCGCGATCAATGAACGCGCCGAAGGTCTCGAGGAGGGGGATAGCGTACTGCTGCCACCTGTCTACGGCTGCGGTGACTGCGATTATTGTCACGCGGGCCTGGACAATCTCTGCCGGAAGTCGGTTTTTCTAGGCGCTTCGCGACACGGTACCTATGCACAGTACGTCACGCTACCGGCCAAGTTCGCCTTCAAAATGAAACCGTCGGTCAACCTGGAACGTGCCTGCATCGCGGCGGACTCCGTTTCCACCGTCTACTATGCGTTGAAAGAACGAGTAGAGATTCGAAAAGGTGATTCCGTTGCCGTTTTCGGCTGCGGCGGGTTGGGGCTGGCTGCTCTGAATGTCGCCCGTGAGCTCGGGGCGGCAAAACTCTACGCCATTGACATCCGCGATGACAGTCTCGAAGCAGCAAAGAAGCTCGGCGCAGAAGCAATCAACAGCAAAGGCAAGGAAAAGCTCTATAAGGAGCTCAAGTCGATGTCCGGCGATGGCATCCGCATCGCGATGGACTGCGTCGGATACGAAGCCACCGTCACCGAAGCATTCAACACGGTCTGCAAGGGCGGAGAAGTGGGCGTGATCGGCTTTACACTGGACAAGGTGACGCTTCCCGCTGGTAATTTCATGGGCCTTCAGAAACGCATCGGCGGCTCCTGGGCCTGTCCGACCCGTCTCTTTCCCGAAATCGTGAAGCTTCTGGAGAGCGGTGGGATTGATTTCAACGTTTTGGTGAGCAAATTCTACGATCTGGAGCAGGTCGAGCAAGCGTTCACGGATCTCGAAGAGGGAAAGATCGTGGGGCGTGCGGTAGTACGTATTCCTCACTGAATTCGTTTTCCGCACTGGGATAGATAGCCGCTTTCTCAGTGCGGTTAAAAGGAGACACCCATCATGAATCTGGAAAACAAAAACGCGATCGTCACCGGAGGAAGTATCGGGATCGGCTGCGCAATCGTACCGGCTTTGGCCAGGGCAGGGGCAAACGTGGCTCTAAACTATCGCCGGCACGCCGATGAAGCCAACGCCGTCGTTGCCGATATCGAGAAAATGGGCCGCAGAGGTTTGGCCGTTAAAGCTGATGTGTCTTCCTTCGAAGATGCGCAGGCGATGGTAAAGACGGTGGCCGATGAGTTTGGCTCGATCGACATTCTCGTGTGCAACGCCGGTATCAACCGCGACGGTGTCATCTGGAAAATGACCGAACAGCAGTGGGATGAAGTTCTCGATATCAACCTCAAGGGTTACTTCAATTACATCCGCGCCGTTGCGCCATATTTCCGCGAGCAAAAGAGCGGGCGCATCATCAACATTACATCGATCAACGCCATGAGAGGCAAGTTCGGGCAGTCGAACTACGCTGCGTCCAAGGCGGGTATCATTGGTTTGACAAAGACGGTGGCCCGCGAACTTGGCTCCTCCAATGTGACGGTCAATGCAGTTGCCCCTGGAATGATCATGACGGATATGGCCAGAACGCTCGATCAGAAATGGATCGATGCGGCGACGGCGGAGACGGTGTTGGGCAAGCTGGGGGATCCGGAAGATGTGGCGCACCTGGTGGTCTTTCTGGCTTCCGATCTGGCAGGGCACATCACCGGTCAGGTCATCTCTGTCGACGGCGGGCAGTATATCTAGATATCCAGCATTGATGTGTCCGCGATGCGGGAGTCCAAATCGCCCTGAGATGATTTCCGCAGCGCACTACAATCCATGCAATGCCGGCTCTCGGCGGCATAGCATTCAGGAGCATCATCTTTAAATAAGGAGATCATTATGACCGAAGACTTGGTACTGCTCGAAAAAGCAAAAGAGAACGAGCACATCGCCATTCTCACGTGGAACCGGCCCGATGCGGGGAATGCGCTCAACACGCCTATGCTCGAAGCTATGTCAGCGAAGTTAGATCAGGTTGAGAAGGACACATCCATACGCGTCATGATCATGATCTCCGCCGGCAAGCACGCGAGCTTCGGTGCCGACCTCAACGAGCTGGTGGTAAAAACAGACGAAGGTTACTCGAATATGTCAAAAGAGGACGCGAAAAAGCACATCGACGACGGCCGCATCGTGGCAAAGAAGCTCTTTGGGCTGCGTGTTCCCACGGTCGGCCTCATTCACGGCTTTTGCCTCGGCGGCGGCGCGGAGCTATACACGTTGTGCGATGTCTTATTCGGCGCTTCCGGCGGAAAAGATGAAGGCGGGATGATGTACGGTTTTCCCGAGCCAACGATCGGTGTGATGGCGGGATGGATGGGTCCGGAAATATTGATGACGCGAATTGGTGCCGGGCACGCGAAAGACCTGCTGCTCACCGGCCGGATGATCGGCAGCAGTGACGCATTGTTGATGGGAATCGTCCAGGCGCTGTATCCAAAAGACGACCTCATGATCCGCGCAATCGAGTGGGCAAGTATGATTGCGGCGAACGCGCCATTTGCCGTCGAGTCCACACGCCGGACGTTGAACCGCGTTCTGTTCCCCGAATTTTCTAAGATCCTCGAATCCACCGGTGATGAAACGGTGGACAACCTGATGACAGCTGATTTCGTCAAAGGTGCGAATAAAATTCTCACTCGATCGAAAGAACAACCCGATTACGAGAGGCGGTGAAAAAAGAAGCATGACATTTCCACTCGATCCACCGGTAATGATTCTCGCCGGAGCGCGTACGCCCTGGGGTAGATTCACAGGAAGTTTGAAAGAGTTTTCGGCAACCGATCTCGGCGTGATCGCCGCCAAAGAGGCGATCCAGCGAAGCGGTGTGCCGCCTGAAAAGTTTGGACACACCGTCATGGCCAACACGCGTGCTACGAGCAGCCTCGATGCGCACCACATGGGACGGCACGTCGGGTTGAAAGCGGGCCTGCCGATCGAAGCCGGCGGCCTGATGCTAAACCGTTTGTGCGGGGGCTCGCTCCAGTCGACGGTGAGCGGCGCGTACATGATTCACTTTGGTGAAGCGGAGTATGTACTCACAGGCGGTGCGGAAAGCCTCACCAACTGCCCCCACTCGATCTGGAATCTTCGGACCGGCCTCGGTTTGGGTCAAGGCACGATGCACGATACGCTTTGGGATGGGCTCGTGGACACCTATTGCAATCTAGGTATGGGGCCTACCGCAGAAAAGCTGGCTGCCGAGTACGGGATCACACGTGAAGCATCCGATGAGTACGCGCTTCGAAGCCAAGTGCTCACCGCTGATGCGCAAAAGAACGGCCGCCTGGCCGAGGAGATCGTGCCGGTCGAACATACCGTTTCGAGAAAAGAAAAGGCGATGCTCGAGGCCGATGAAACGCCAAAGGAAACGAGCCTCGAAAAACTGGCCAATCTGCGCCCTGCTTTTGTAAAAGACGGGCAGGTCACGGCGGGCAATGCGTGCGGACTGGCCGATGGAGCGGGCGCGATCGTGATCGGATCCGCCAAAGCTGTGGAACGCGATGGGATCGAGCCTCTTGGTGAGCTTCTGGCCTGGTCCGCGGTGGGCGTGCAGCCCGATATCATGGGCATCGGCCCTGCGCCCGCGATCCGTGCGGTTCTCGACAGAACTAATATGAAAATGGATGATATCGGCCTGTTCGAGATAAATGAAGCGTTTGCATGCCAGGTGCTGTCGGTCCTGAAAGATCTGGGACTCGAACAGGAACGGGTGAACGTGCAGGGCGGCTCGATCGCATTGGGTCATCCGCTCGGATCGACGGGTGCCCGTCTCACGCTTACGCTGCTCCTTCAGATGCGCCGCCACAAGGTGAAATACGGGATCAGCAGCATGTGCATCGGAGGCGGACAGGGGATGGCGGCGTTGTTCAGGAATCCGCAGGCGACGTGAAAAGCGAATTGTTTTGATCTGCGCGGCGAGGATTCCTCACCGGCGCTCGGTGCGGAAGGCTCCGTGGGGGTTTTCGTTGCGGGAGGCTCCATGGGGGGTTCCTCACCTGCGCCCGCTTCGGTCGGCTTCCCGCCTCCGGCGGAGGATTCTGTTATTGGTCGGCTCTGCGGGGATTCCTCACCGCGCTCCCTTCGCTCGGCTATCCGCCTTCGGCGGAGGATCCTCGCTCGCTCCGCGCAACGGTTCGTTCACCCCCGCAGAGCCTTCCTACTTGCTCCTTGCAATCGTTCGTTAACCCCATCACGCAGCACTTCTTGATCTCTCCGCGCAAAAGTTCGTCACCCCCACGGAGCCTCCCTATTTATTCCCAAGCAAAGGATCGTCATATCATACTATGGCAGCATCTAACTAATCATCTGCCTTGAAATCGGATATCTCGCTTATATGTCTGCGGTTTTTATCTATGGGTTCCTCATCCGGAAAGCCGAGACCGATCATAGCAGGCACATCCCAACCCGCTGGTATATCCAGCAGCTTCTTGACCGCTTTCTTATTGAACCAGCCGATCCAGCAGGTACCAAGGCCGAGTTCGGTCGCCTGCAGGACGAAGTGTTCACCGGCGATTCCCGCATCTACCATATGATAGTCTACGCCACTCACCTTCCCGCCTACTCTGTGTATAATGAGATCGAGGTTCATTGCGATCACCGCAATTACCGGCACAGTAGAGGCCCACTTGTTTGGTACAAACACTCCACCAAGCGATACCTCGACGAGTCTGTTTTTCAACTCACCCTCGACGATATGAAACTTCCAGCTCTGCTTGTTGCACGCCGTGGGGGCATGCCTCGCTGCCTCCAGGCATTTTTCTATCATCTCGCGAGGAACAGGATCGGGTTTGTATTTCCGAATGCTGTGACGTTTTTTTACGAGATCTAGAAAATTTTTCATCGGTATCTCGCTTCAAAATGCGAATTTGACTGCCCGATCATGGACTGCCCTTTGAAAGCTTTTCCCCTGCGACAGCCGAAATAGCACAGCGAAATGATAATCGCAATGATAGCGACCCCGGCTCTTTGTGCACGGTCCCGTACAGCAGCTCCTCTTCATAATCTCCCGGAAATGGCAAATGGCGTGTGAAAAGCTTATACAACACAGCGCTAAACGAAAAAATATCCGAGCGCGCATCGATCAAGAGAAAGGGAGCATCTTCATCACCTCAAGGCAAATGTCACTCTGCTCCCGATATTGGAAAAAGGAAGAATCCATTCAGAAATGAAAAGGAACTTTACGTGGTATCAGTCCTCCTCAAAACCACTATCGTAATATCGTCGATTTGCGGTATACCTCCCGCATGAAACTCAACAGCTGCAAGGATTCTGTCTATCACTTCGTCAGGAGATTCGTGGCGATTCTTTTGTATGACTTCCTTCAGTTTTTTCTCACCGAAATGCTCGCCGTTGGCATTTTCTGTATCGATAACACCGTCAGAATAGATCACCAGCAGATCACCTGTATTGAAGCTTACCGATTTCTCTTCGAACGGCGCCTCTTCAACTACTCCGAGTACGAGGCCAATTGTTTTCAAGCGTTCCGAATCGGATTCACTCGAAAAGTGCAGCGCAGCCTCGTGTCCACCGCTTGTAAAATTGAGCACGTGATTTTTGGTATCCAAGATTCCATAGAAGACGGTCGCGAAGGTTTCCGAATCCGTGCAATGGTACAAGAGACTGTTTGAACGATATAGACACTCTTTTGGCGAATTGCTCAACATCGCCTGACCACGTAAGGTCGCTCCCAAATTTGCCATTAGCAGAGAGGCCGGCAATCCTTTGCCAGACACATCGCCCACGCACACAGCCCAGCAATCATCACTTACTCGCATAAAATCGAAATAGTCTCCCCCCACCAACCGAGCCGGGATACTCCTTCCAGCAATGTCGTATCCAGGGATATGAGGAGGCTCTTTGGGCAAGAGACGCTCCTGGATTCGGCGGGCCACCTTCAATTCTTCTTGCATGTTGAGCAGTTCCTGCTCTTCTTCATATAAGCGGGCATTCTCTATTACCTGCGCGGATTGGCTGCCAATGATCCCCAGGAACCGCTCGTCATCCTCGGTAAACTTCTTACCTTCTTTCTTGTTGTATACGCTGAGCACGCCTTTCAACTCCGACTTGACCAACAGAGGAACACAGAGGATTGACGAGATGGTTTTGGCCCACTTCATGTCACCGAAGCGTTTATCACGATGCGGATCGTTGATCACAATTGGCCTTTTATTGTCGTGCATCCACTCGAGCATCTTCTCGGTGCAATGGTACTGCTCCATTTCACGGGAACTCATGACTTCGCGCATGTATGTCTCTTTTTTCATGGGTTTTGCAGCGCGCTCTCTAACAAGCGTAACAACAGCTTGCTCTGCTGACACCGCTTGAAGAGATCGTTGGATGACTTCTTTGATGATGTCCTTGGAACTTCGCGAACCGCTGATTTCCCTGGCCAGCTCATTGAGGAAGGAGAGTTCATCGAGAGCCCGTTCGAGCCGTTCCAATTCTTCTTGAAGCGCTTTGGGTGAGGCAGTTGGAGGGTGCTTTGCCGCTTTTGGGTCGTCCTTCGGTTTGCGGAACAATCGCTTCCCAATTGCGCGGCGAGAATCCAATCGGTCCATGTCAAACCTCCCGATTGAATCTAAGTGGGGCTAGCAATATGATCATATACGAGGGGCTCATAACGTTCAAGTGCAATTCCACTGCTCAATAGGCGGGGAGATTATTGATGATGCGTACGTTACCGTCGTGGAAGGCAATGAAAACCTTCATCCAAAAGGGAGAATGGCAAGATCCATCCAGAAATCAAGGGTCGAATGAATTAAGCTCCCGTTCTTCTCAAAACCACCATGGTAACATCATCGATCTGCTGAACCCCGCCCGCGTGAGACTCCACCGCTGCGATGATTTGCTCGATCAACTTGGAGGGAGATTCGTTGAGATGTTTCTCTATGACCTCCTTGAGTTTCTCCTCTCCGAAATGTTCTCCGCTCGCGTTTTCCGCATCCACAACACCGTCAGAATAGATAAGCAGCAAATCCCCTTCATCGATGTGAACTGAATCTTCTTCGAAAGGAAATTCTTCCAAAATTCCAAGTGCAAGGCCATTGACTCTCGGGCGATTTGGCTCAGGCTCCTTAGAAAAGAGAAACGGGATCTCGTGGCCGGCGCTTGAAAATCTGAACTGGTGCTCTTTCGTATCCAGCATTCCATAGAAGACCGTTGCAAAAGTTTCCACATTGGTGCAGTGAAATAAGAGTCTGTTCGACCGATGCAAGCACTCTCTCGGGGAATCGCTCAACATCGCCTGAGCGCGAAGCGTGGCCCCGAGATTTGCCATCAAGAGAGAGGCTGGCAAGCCCTTTCCCGATACATCGCCCAAAGCAAAAGCCCAGCTGTTATCGTCTATTCGAATAAAATCGAAATAGTCCCCTCCGACCATTCGTGCCGGAATACTCTTACCGGCGGCCTCGTAGCCGGTGATTTTAGGGGATTCCTTCGGCAGCAGATCCTCTTGAATCCTGCTGGCAACCTTTAATTCTTCCTGCATGAACCGCAGCTTTTCCTCTTCTTCGTATAAACGCGCACTCTCTATGACCATGGCAGAGTGACTGGCAATGATTCCCAGAAATCGTTCGTCATCCTCAGAAAAGTGCTTCCCTTCTTTTTTATTGTAGACGCTCAAAATTCCCGTTAACTTCGACTTAATTAATAATGGCGCGCACAAAACGGAGGTAACGTCCTCGTCCCACTTTACATCAGCAAAACGCTGATCACCGTAAGGATCATTTATTACCAGCGGCCTTTTGTGCTCTTGCATCCAATCGAGCATTTTCTGGTTGCAATGGTACTTTGCCAATTCTCGTGGACTCATGATCACACGCTCGATCGTCCCCTTTTTCACTGTCTTGGCTGCTTCCTCCTCGACCAGTGTAATCACGCCTTGTTCAGCGGATACCGCTTCGAGCGATCGGCGAACGACCTTCTCGATAACTTCCTTGGAATTATGCGAAATGCTGATTTCCCGAGCGAGTTCATTGAGGAACGTGAGCTCTTCGAGCGCGCGTCTGAGACGCTGCAGCTCCTCTTGAACTGCCTCTGGTGCGGGGCCAAGATCCTGATCCGCATCTCCCGATATCGCACCGGGTTTACGGGATCGCTCCTTACCGAATGAGCGGCGCAAGTTCAATCGGCCCATGGCATATGACCTCCTGATTGGACTTTGTTCGATTCCTTTATGCGATCATACACCAAGGAATGCCTCCGTTCAACTGCAATTCAATCGCTTGGAAGTGGGAAAAATTGTCGAAGAAACCTGTCCGGAACATATGGAGACGCCGATATAATAAATTCAAATTTTGAGAGACGAACGAAGGTTTTTTCGAGTCAGATCATGATCCTCCGCTTATCCACCGCCGCAACGATAAAGAACGTCACCAGGCTCACAATCCACGTAAAGTAGATTGGGTGCGGCAAAAAGCGCCAGCCCGCAGGCATCACGAGCCAAACGACCAAAGCGCCCATAGTAGTGATAAGCGTCCATGTGGCTGAGGAACGCCGGCACACGGCAGGCCAGAACATCGTCATCAGCACAATGAGCGTATAAGAGGTGGTCAAGGTAAGACCGATGAGGAGCATCCTCAAGATACCGCTCACGGTAAGAGCTAGAAGAAATGTGAACACGCTCAGAACGAAGACGGTTACGCGGCAAATCAATTGATCTTTAGCGGCACTCAAATCGGGGGCAAAGAACCGCTTGATAATGTCGCTCGACACCAGCGTTGCGCTTCCAATCAACAACGCCGAAGCCGTGCTCACGTCGGCCGCCCAAAGCCCTGCGAGGATGATGCCGGCGGCCAGGGGCGACAGGCCCAATACCACACGAGGAAGCGCCTCCGCAGCAATGATTCCAGGATGAAGCACCGCGGCTGCAATGCCGAGGATCGCACTAATAAAGCCCACGGGGAAAATTAACGCGCTGCCGATCAAGTACGCTCTCGACGCTGCGCGCTCGTTTTTCGTGGCAAAACCGATCTGAATCACTGACTGGGTGGAGTGCACGGTGGTGAGCATCACAATGAACCAGCCCACGATCAACCCCGTGCCTACCGCAAGGAGATCGAAACCCGGATGGCCAGCCGGAATTTGATCGGCTAAGGCCCCAAATCCACCCAGATTCCCAACCGTCAGAACAGCTGCGAGTATGATGCCGAGATAGATAACGAAGACGTTGATCACATTAGTGAGACCGGCGGCCCAGAAACCGCCAATGAGCGTGATGCCCACGAACACAACGGCGGTAACTGCCATGCCGGTACGGAATGTAAATATCCCCGGCATCAATGAGGAGAGAATGGCACCACCTGCCACATACTGGAGGGCGGTGATGACAACCTGGAGCACGAGCTGCCCGACGACGCCAATGACTCGTGCGCCGGTGCTATAGTAACGTTCGAAAAGCTCAGGGAGAGTGGTGAGTTCGAAACGGCGATAGCGCTTGGCAGCGACGAGCCCCATCACGAGAGCGCCAAACGCCCAGGCGGCATTATACCATCCCGCTGAGAAGCCGGCTTGATAAGCGCGTTCGGCAACGCCGATCGTCGAGGCACCGCCGACAGCGAGGCCGGCTAGCAGAGCAGCGGCGACTCCGGCGGGCAACCCACGCCCGGCAAGCAAATACCCTACTATTCCCCCTATCCCCCTTGCAGTAAGACGGCGGGCCCACCACGTGACCGCAAAGAGCGAGATCACATACAGGGTAACAATCGTGAGTGGAATCCAATGTGCCATGAGACGTCCGTCGCTGAATTACTTGACTTTCAGCCGGACATCCACGGCCGCCGGTGCCGTTCCCTTTGGATAAGCGAAGATCGGATTGAGATCCATTTCGGTGATGTTCGGAAAATCAGCGGCAAGCCGCGACACCCGTATCAACATATCCTCGATGGCGTCCAGGTCCGCACCTTCTTTGCCCCGGATACCCTCGAGAACGGGATAGCCTTTGATTCCTTCTATCATCTCGCGCGCTTCGGGCTTGCTCAACGGCGCAAGCGCCACGATCACGTCTTTCATCACTTCGACGAAGATGCCGCCCAAGCCGAACATGACGAGGCTTCCAAGACCGGGCGCAGCGGTAGCGCCAATGATGATCTCTTCACCTGCAGGCTTCTGCTCCATGAGAACGTACGACGCTTTCTTGCCAGAAAAGACGCTCTGCATCTTGTCGTAAGCTGCGGCGAGCTCCTTCTCATCCTTGATATTGAGAACAACGCCGCCTTCGTCGGTTTTATGAATCACTTCGGGAGAATCGACCTTGAGCACGCAGGGAAATCCGACCTTCTTCGCGGCTGCTTTGAGATCTCCATTCAATTCGACTACCTTGGGAATTGGGACACCGTATGCGCTCAAAAGCTCGAAGGCTTCGACCTGCGGAATATAGATATCCTTACCTTCGTAACGCTTCACAATCGCTTCCGCAGCAGCACGGTCCACCTCGAGCTCGGGCGGTGGCTCCTTCTTGCGGTCCCGGTATTCAGCGTAGCGCGTCATGGCGGCCAGAGCCCTTACGCCATCCTCCGAAAACTCGTAAACCGGAACACCCGCCTTGCGGAGATTGTCAATGAGCCCATACCAGATCTCTCGCGTCTCGATAACGACCACCACGGGTTTGGCAGAGCTCTCGCAAGCTTCTTTGATGCGGGCCGCAATGGCATCGAGGTCCACAAACGGCGCTGTAACGAAGAACACGAACAGCATGTCGACGCCATCTTCTTTGAGGAGTGTATCCATGGCGGCAAAATAATGGTCCGGTCCGGCGGTAGCTACAACATCCACTGGATTGCCCAGACTGGCTTCCGCATAGAGGCTTTCTTCGAGGCGCTTCTTGCCCGCTTCGGACCACGTCGCCAGCACAAGTCCGCTTTCCACAGCTTCATCGACCGCTTGGATCCCTGGGCCACCGGTGTTCGTAATCATGCCGATGCGGTTTCCCTTTGGGGGATCTTGCGTGGACATCGCGATGGCTGCTTTGATCATTTGATGCGTGTCGTGGAACTCCACCACACCGGTTTTGCGATACATCGCGGTGGCCATAGCAGCTTGATCCACGAGAGTACCGGTATGCGAAGATACCGCCACCGAGCCCTCGCGCGTGCGTCCGGCTTTGATAGCGAGAACAGGTTTCTTGGGAGTGATGCGGGATGCCACCTCGAGGAATGCGGCAGGATCCTTGAAGCTTTCAGTCTGCATCATGATGACGCGCGTGCCCTCATCCTGGCCGTAGTAATCGAGGATCTCGGGCATCGTGAGATCGCTTTCGTTCCCGTAAGATGCATACATGCGGTGGCCGAGACCCACGTTGTGCAGATGGAGCTTCAGCATTTCACCCATTCCACCACCCTGGGCAACGATGGAGACATTGCCCGGTTTCATCGGCACGAAGGTGAAGTTCGCGTAAACGGATACTTCCGGATCGGCATTCTGGATTCCCTGGGAGTTGGGCCCGAAGATGCGCATGCCGTACGTATGGGCGAGCTCCACCATTTCCCTTTCGCGCTTGATTCCTTCTTCACCCACTTCTTTGAATCCGGCACTGTGAACAATGGCGAACTTGACGCCTTTTTCGCCGCACTCCTTGATCACGTGTGGCAGCAGTTCAGCTTTGATAGAGATGTTCACCAGGTCGATTTCATCCGGCACATCGAGGACCGATTTGTAACACCTGAAGCTGCGGATGTGCTGGGCTTTCGGATTGATGGGAAAGATCGGGCCTTTATAACCATAATCCGTGAGGTTCTTGAGAACGATGTGCCCGATGGAATAAGGGTTGTTGGATGCGCCGATGATAGCGACCGCTCTTGGATAAAATAGACCGCCGAGCATGTTATTTCTCCCTTCCTGCTTTGACTAGCCTTGATTCGTCAAAAAATCGCCTCGAATTCAGCTCGAAGCCGTTCATCGCGAAATGCTTCACGAAACCGGCGTGCTTTGATCGCCCATTGGCTCATGGTCCTCGCGCGCGTCAAAAGTCATAGCACGCCGCCCAACCGCTACGCGGAATATCTCCATTATGAATTCAAAATCTCTACTTTTTCTCGCTCTGCCGCAGTGCAACCAGCGCCGCACCCAGCGCGCCGGTATACTGCGGATGAGGAGGCACCTCCACACGCCGACCGATCTTCTTGGAGAGGATGTCGGCGATGGTAGGATTATACTCTACCACACCTCCCGTGAGTACCACTTCGCCATCCAAGGGATCCATTTCAACTACACGTTGGATCACCGACATGAACGCTCCGCGCACAATCTCAGCCACCGGGATCCCCTTGCGCAGATGGGCGAGGATCTCCGTTTTGGCAAAAACGGTGCAGAAGCTGCTGAGCCTCACTGCCTCTTCGGTGGTCCGTGCCAAAGGATCCATCTCCCCGACATCGAGCCCGAGACGGAGAGCCATCTCCTCGATGAATGCGCCGGTGCCGGCCGCGCACTTCCGATTCATTTTGAAATCGAGGCGCTGGCCTGAAGCATCCAGACGGATGACTTTGTTGTCCTGGCCTCCAATATCAACAATGGTGATGGGACGTGGAATATGATGATAACATCCAACGCCGTGGCAATGAATTTCGGTGAGCGACGCATCTGCGAAGTTTACATTACGGCGCCCATAACCGGTGGAGACCGTTCGAGCGATATCCCTACTGCCGCCAACCTCAGCCGCAGCTTGGTCGAGGCATTCTTTTGCCGTAGCTGCGTAATCCACGCCCGAAGGCCGGACGACTTTGGCGCGAACTTTGCGCTCACTGTCCAGAAGGATCAGCTTGGTGGCCGAAGCCCCCACATCCACACCGCAGAACAATTTCCGCACCGATGGAACCTTGCTTGCTTTTTCCTGCTCTTCCCCGCTCATCTTCCACGCCTTTTAGGCTCGCTCGTGAAGCTGTTCGACCAGGGCTTCGAATTGGGTCTTCGCTTGTTCCTCCGAATAAAGTCGAAGGTCGTTGAGATCGCCGTTGATGACCACGTGAGGAACGCCGAGACTCTTCGTGAGACGCTGCGGCAGCCCGTACCGGTTGTTCGAATTGTTGGGGCATGTTTTTGCGTCGTGGTAGATGACGCCATTGACATTGTAATCACGCACCATTGACTCGAGGTACTGTTCTTTGAAGTTCTCGGAACGCACGATGAAAAGCTCGGTATAAGCCCGGGCCAAACCCTCGAACGGATCCTCATGCCCGAGATCCTCGAAGATCCAGCTGTTGCAGTAAGTGGAGGCCACGACGCAGGACTTCTTTTCGGCAAAGAACTCCGCGTGCTCGCGGAGCTTGCCCCAAACCGGCATCCCCTCCCAGTAGAAACGGTATGTTTCACCGTCCACCGCACCCACACCGTTTTGCACCCGCTCTTCCAACTCGGCGAGCAGCATTTCATAATATCTCTCCGCCCGCTCATCACCCCTCAGCACCACAGCAGGTCCCATGTGAATGGTGCCGTCGAAGAACGTGATCGGGGAAGGCTTGTTTTCGGCGATGCGCAGCACTTTTTTCCATAGCTTGGTGCAGCGGTAAGAAGAGGCAACGACTTCTTTCAGCCGGTCTATGTCGAATCGCTTGCCGGATATTTGCTCCAATTTCGGTACCAGCGCTTTGTGCTGCCCAATGAGTCCCTGGAGATGATTGGGTGTGATGTCACCAATGCCTCGCATTGTATCGATGCCAATCGCGGGCACATTGAACTCCCGTTCGTAGAAGCCGAACCACTCCTTCACATCCCGGCACTGGTTGGTGTTGTAAACGAGGACATCGGGCTTTGGCACGCCCTCCATGCCAAATGCTTTTGTGAGCGGTGTGTTCTTGCGGAGATAAGATCCCACATCGCTCGTTAGGTACGAACAGATGTCGGGCGAGTAGCCGATGGCATTTGCAGCCGGAATGAGATCGGCCGCCATGCGAGATGAGCCTAGCATTGCGCCATGGTTCTCAGGAAAGTAGACGAGGAAATCGAAAGCCCTGAGAAGCTCAGCGGGCCCCACGCTGGTGCACCACGCGATCTTGGCGCTTCCCGTCTTTGCCGCTTCATCCATTTCCTTGAAATAATCGGCCATCAGATCCCGCATCGGGCCGGCCGAGCGGATCTTTTTGATAAAAGTTTTTTTCTCTTCGGCCATCTTGCGTTTCTCCTCTCCTTTGGGTCGTCAGTGCTGAAAGGACCAGCGCTTCCACGAGAAAATCAGAGCAGCTATCCATCTCAAACCTGCACGTATCTTATTTTATACCGCAATCCATCTCAGTGCGGGTACTCTCGGTAATCCCTATACAGGATACCAATATAAACCGTCATTTCACAAGTCCGGACCGCCGTGCGGAAGTGCTGCACTCAGAACAGATCGTCGATCTCGTCTTCGCCTTCACGGGGGGGGCAAAGAACCATGTTTCTTCAGATATTCTTGAACCAGTCCGCTCTCCCGCCTGGACAACATCGGATCCTCATCCAATGATACTGATGGAGCCATTCTCATCCCCACAGCCGCATAGGCCGCTTTTTTATCTCCAAAGCGGCTGAGGCGCCTTTTCTCTTATTATCCTGTTCCATTATGGATTTTTATAGGTTTTTCGTTGGAGAGCAAGGACTTTCATACGGGACTGCCAAAAGTAAAAAATACATTTACAAACTGGCTTTACCTTGAGGATGACAGGTTCATAGATGTTGCTCTCGCGACGATTATCGCCCATCGCTTCGGTTGGGGTCCTATTTGGTTGTTCGTCATCGCACCTTCGGGATCGGGAAAAACAGAAGTCAAAGCATTCGGGAGTGGCGTTGGCGTCCGAAGTTGCGAATGCCGTTTTGGCTTGATTCGGTGGATCACTCCCGCCATTGAAAAGTATCAAATGATGTATCAAGTTCTGGGCGAGCGTTTTTGCAATGTCCGGATTTACATCGAAAATCGAGAGAAGATTGTGGAGCAAGCAATGAAAAATGCCGGTCAGCAGACCGAAACGCAGTCGGAACTCGCATAGGTCGTTCACGAGTTTCTTCAACGCGCCTGGCTTGATTCGCTCTATCAAGTGGTGACCCGATGACATCGCGGAGAATCGAGAACAGTCCGTTCTTCCCTTCCGAAGGCTGTGTTGTTCCGCCGGAATTCTCAGGACTTCCGACTTTCAGGATGGAAACCAGCTATTAGCCTTTTTCTCGGGATAGCTAAATAATTTCTTCCCTTGCAGTTTGCTCAGATTTGTGTCATATTAACAAAATGGGTTTCTGGTCTTTTTTGTACTGAAACCGTCCGGCAAAAGGATCCAGGTAATATAACAAGGGAAGAAATATGAGGTTCGCAGAGACAGGATTCAATTTAGAAGTTGATCTGACCAGAGGCAACATCGAGAGGGAGGCAACTGACCCGAAGCTGACCGCACTTTATCTCGGGGGTTTAGGCACCAACGCCAAGATATTGTGGGACAGGGTTCCCCCTGAAGTTGAACCTTTTTCTCCCGATAATCTGCTTATATTCAGCACCGGTCTTTTGGTTGGCACACCTGCTGTCGGTTGCAATCGTACCATTGTTTCTACATTCTCTCCCCAGACATTATTAATGGCATATTCAATGATGGGTGGATTTTGGGCACCGGAATTAAAGTATGCGGGGTATGACAAACTAATCATTCACGGCAAATCCCCCGATCTGGTCTATTTATGGATAAACAATGACAAAGTAGAAATACGTGATGCCTCTCATTTGCAGGGTAAAGGCGCCACTGAAACTGCTGAACTCATCCGGCAGGAGCTGAAGGAGCCGAAAGCTCAGGTGGCTTCTATCGGCCTGGCCGGTGAAAACAGGGTCTATTTTGCTTCCATCGAGCAGGGCAGGTCCAGTGCCAGCCGAGGGGGAATAGGCGCCGTTATGGGAGATAAAGGCTTAAAGGCGATCGCTGTTCGTGGAACAAACGACGTCAATATTGCCCGACCGGACGAATTCATCGAGCTCTGCAACGAAGCGCTGGAATACATAAAAGTCCGAAGGGAAAATCCAATCCCGGGGGTAATGCCCATTCTGGCCGGGCTTGGGTCGCCGCAAGAGATGGCGATCCATGATGAGAAGTGGCACACCGAAAACTTCGCCTGGGGAAATTCCCGCCACCGCAGAAAAGGTTTTTGGAACGAGGAGATCGAAAAGCAGTGGACGGACACGATGGAAAACTATCGGACGCGGCTGATAAGTTGCCATAACTGTCCGATGAAATGTGGGGCAACCATTAGCATCCCAGGATTTCCAACATACATGATGAAATGCTTCTCGAAGCTGACTTACGCGATGGCGGCCATGTCAGACCTGGAATTTGGTTTGAGAATCGCACAAAGTGCTACGGAGTATGGAATGGATGGATTCACAGCGCCGCAAGTAATGGCCTTCGCCCTTGAACTTTACGAAGCCGGCATTTTGACTGACAAGGATATGCCGGGAATGCCGTCCGATAACGAGGGGAGATTCTACTGGTTACTTGACAAGATTGTACGGCGAGAGGGGATAGGAGATGTTTTGGCCAATGGCACCTATTGGGCGGCCAAAGAGATTGGCAATGGCGCGGAAGAATATGCTCACAATAACATCAAGAAACATGAGCAACTGCCGCTCAAGCTGGGTATGTTGAATCCCATCTATTTCCTCATGTACAGCACCGGCGAGAAGATAAATATTACTCAGATTGAAGGGAATTTCCCTCAAGCACCGTTTGCTACGAGAGAGGAGAGAGAAGAGTTCGTAAAGGATTGGATCCAGGTTCCTGATGAAAAGTTCAAGAAGTGGTTCTTGGACTGGGAGCTGCGCGGAGAGAACTCAATTCCATATTACCCAACTGTTGAAGCAACCTGTGAAATTGTGGACTGGCAAGAGAAGATGCACTACATCGACGACGCCACCGGGATGTGCGCCGGATTGTCGTCATTTCCTCTAAAGCCTCCATACCACATACACAATTTACCGACTTTGATCTCGGCGGCCACCGGGATGGATCTGGATGAATCGGGACTGACGCAAATAGCCAAGCGGATCCGGAATCTGGTCAGGGCTGTGAATATAAGAAGAGGTATGAGGCGGAAAGATGAGAAGCCTCCGGAGGATCATTGGAAGAAAAGATTTCCCGAGCTCGAAACCAAGCTCTTGGATGAGTACTACAAATTCAAGGGGTGGAATGAGCAGGGCATTCCTACTCGTGAGTCTTTGCACGAATTGGGTTTGGATTATGTGAGCGAAGACTTCCTGCAGAGGGGGATATTGACAGACGTAGAAGGTAGTCCTTCTGAGAAGGCCTCGACGGAAAAATAGATGAACCACGTTGGAGGAATCGAACAGTGAAGGGTGAGAAGAAAAAGAGAATAATCAAGATTATAAAAATCGATGTTGATAAATGCACCGGCTGCCGGGCGTGTGAGCTAATCTGCTCCGCCTTTCACGCTGCGCCAAGATATAGCAGCAATAATCCGGCGAGGTCTCGTATTCGGGTGATTCATGAACCACTAAGAGACATATATGTTCCTGTATACGCGGGTGAGTATGCTGCAGCCGAATGTACGGCTAGAGACAAATACACGATTGACGGAAAGGAATACGAAGAGTGTGCCTTCTGCAGGGCTTCCTGCCCATCTAGAGAAATTTTCAAAGAACCCGATTCCGGTCTCCCTCTGAAATGCGACATGTGTGAATCCGACCCACCGCTAATTGAACCCATGTGTGTTCAGTGGTGCTTGGATGATGCCCTGACTTACGAGGAGAGAGAAGAGGAAGGTGAAGAGGAAGAGAAAATTGAGGAGATAGAGATAGGATTGGAATCACTGGCAAACAAGCATGGATGGCAGAAGATAATGGATATTGTTGCCCGAATGTCGAAGAAGGGCTGAAACATAAAGGGCCAAGAGAGAGGATCGATAACGCCGTGGAAACAGTAACTCCCTTCATAGAAGTAATCGATGAGATAAAAAAAGCCGGTGGAGAGGTATATAAATTATGCTATCAATGCGGAAAATGTGATGTTGTTTGTCCTTGGAATAGAGTCAGAAACTTCAGCATCCGCAGGATAATCCGGGAGGCCGCCTTCGGTCTGACCGAGATAGAAAGCGAAGAGATATGGCGTTGTACGACCTGCGGGATCTGCCCTCAGCAGTGTCCCAGGGGAGTGAAACTGATAGAGCTCGGGGTATCCTTGCGCAGGCTCGCCTCGGAATATGAGGTTTTTCCTGCTTCTGTCCGTTCTGCCCGCACCGCGAGAGCAAGCCTCGTTTCTGAAGGAAATCCCTTACAAGGCGAACGAAAGAATCGAGCTGATTGGGCAAACGGTCTGTCTGTGAAAACGTTCGCCGAAGGGATGGAGGTTTTATATTTCGTCGGCTGCTACTTCAGCTATGACCCAAGATTGAAGAAGGTAGCTGCCGCCACAGCCAATATCCTAAAAAGAGCAGGGATAGATTTTGGGATATTGGGCACCAAGGAGAATTGCTGTGGGGAAAGCGTCCGCAAAACGGGCGGTGAGCAAGTATTCACGAGCCTGGCCAGGGAAAACATCAAGACTTTCATCGACAATGGGGTGAAGAAGATCGTCGTCTCTTCCCCTCACTGCTACCACTCCTTCAAAAACGAGTATCCCGAATTCATGGTGAATTTCGAGGTCGTTCACATCTCCCAATATCTATCCGAGCTTATCAATGAAGGAAGACTCGAGTTCACGAAAGAGTTTGCCAAGAAAGTGACTTATCATGACCCATGTTACCTGGGGCGGCATAACGCCGTATATGATGAGCCCCGAGAAGTTCTTGAGAAGGTACCTGGTCTGGAACTTCGCGAGATGCCTGATTCGCGTAAAGATAGTCTCTGCTGCGGAGGGGGAGGCGGCCGGATATGGATGGAAACGCCAAAGGGTGAACGATTCTCCGACCTAAGATTAGAACAAGCCAACAAGGTTGGGGCCGAGGTCTTGGTCACCTCCTGCCCATACTGCATTGCCAATTTCGACGATAGTAGATTGAACTTGGGGTATGAAGAAGTCTTAGAGATAAAAGATATTACAGAAGTTATTCAGGAAGTGATTTAGAGAACCAAAGAAACCTGACAAGGACTGAGAGAAGTGGAAAAACTAGCAGCTGGAGGAAACATCGGAGATGTCATGGTTCTCGGTGGAGGAATCAGTGGTATTCAAGCCGCCCTTGATCTAGCCACTTCTGGTTACAAGGTCTATCTGGTTGAAAAATCACCGACCATCGGCGGCAAGATGGCCCAGCTCGATAAGACCTTTCCCACTAACGACTGTTCCATGTGCATCGAATCTCCCAAGTTCATTGAATGCGATAGGCATCCCAATATAGAGATCCTAACCTATACCGAAGTTGACAGTGTAGAAGGGGAAGCAGGAGACTTTAAGGTCACCCTGATTAAAAAGCCCAGGTACATTAGAGAGGACATATGCACAGGTTGTACGACCTGTGTAGAGTACTGCCCGGTCCAGGTCCCTGATCCATTTAATCAAAACTTATCGCTGAATAAAGCCACCCATATATACTTCTCTCAAGCAGTTCCCCTTGTCCCTTATATCGATGACAGGTGCCTTTATCTTGAAGACAAGAAATGTTCCATCTGTGTTGGAGTCTGCAAGAACGACGCTATAGATCTTCATCAAAAGGCGGCGGAGGTAGAAATAAGAGTAGGCGCGATCGTTCTGGCTCCGGGCTATGAGGTATTTGATCCAAAGTTGAGGGGCGATTATGGCTACGGAAAGATTGAGAACGTAGTAACCAGTCTTGACTTCGAGCGGCTCTTGTGTGCCACCGGGCCGCACCAAGGTGAGATATTGCGCCCTTCGGATAGGAAACATCCAAAAAAAATAGCTTGGATCCACTGCGTCGGTTCCAGACAGGTTAACGGGAACGGCAACAGCTATTGTTCCTCCGTGTGCTGCTCCTATATCCAGAAGCAGGTGATTCTGTCAAAAGATCATGACGCCGATACGCAGGCTACTATATTCCACAATGACATTCGGTCCTTTGGTAAGGATTTCGAGCGATTCTACCAACGAGCAGAGAAACTTCCCGGAGTCAAGTTCATAAGAAGCTACGTATCGATAGGAAAGGAGATCCCGGAAACCAAGAACGTGACGATAAGATACGCTACTCCCGATGATGGAGTTAAAGAGGAAGAATTCGATCTGGTGGTATTGGGCGTTGGATTGAACCCTCCTCAAGATGTCAAAACCCTTGCAAATCAGTTTGGCATCGAGCTCAATTCTCACGGATTCTGTAAAACCGATCCTCTTAATCCGATTGAGACTACTCGCCCGGGAATTTTTATCAGCGGAGCTTTCCTGGGACCCATGGATATCCCCGAATCGATTGTAACCGCCAGCGGGGCCAACGCGCTAACCGGCGATCTCCTCAATTCCCGGCGCGGGAAGCTGTCCAAAGAAAGGATATATCCACCGGAAAGGGATGTCTCTGAAGAGGAGCCAAGGATAGGAGTCTTTGTGTGTCATTGTGGGGCCAATATCGGAAGAGTAGTAGATGTTCCTTCCGTAGTTGAATACTCCTTGACCTTGGACAACGTTGTTCACGCCGAAGAAGGCCTCTTTGTATGTTCCACTGATGCTGCAGAGCAAATATCGAACACGATCCGGGAAAAAGGGCTCAATCGCGTGGTTGTCGCAGCTTGCACCCCGAGAACCCATGAACCGCTTTTCAGGGACACGCTTCGGGAAGGGGGAATTAATCAATATTTCTTCGACATGGCCAATATCAGAGAGCATTGCTCCTGGGTCCACTCCAAAGAAAAGGAAGAGGCCACTAAAAAGGCAAAGGACATCGTCCGAATGTCGGTCGCCCGAACTATCAATCTAGAGCCATTGCAGGAATTCGACCTGCCCGTTAACAAGACGGGATTAGTGGTCGGAGGAGGCCTGGCCGGAATGACCAGCGCTCTGGGCTTAGCCAACCAGGGATTTGAGGTTCACCTGGTGGAAAGGGATACAAACCTGGGGGGAATGGCACGAAGAATTCATTACACCCTGGAAGGACTGGATGTTCAAGCATATTTGCGTGATCTCATACGCAAGGTTTATCAGCACCCCTTAATCCATATATCTCATAACGCGACTATCACGGATGTTTCCGGCTACGTGGGCAATTTCATCACCACGGTGGAATCTGAAGGAAGAGTCAAAAAGATACACCATGGCGCAACCATCCTCGCTACGGGTGCTGACGAATATAAACCCACCGAATACCTTTACGGGGAAAATGACAGAGTGTTGACCCAGCTCGAGTTGGAGGAGCACATCACCAAAGGAGAACAAAGGCTGATCAGCTCCCAGAGTCTGGTGATGATCCAATGTGTAGGTTGCAGACAAGAAGACAGAAATTATTGCGCGCGGATCTGTTGCAGCCAGGCGATAAAGAACGCTTTGAAACTAAAAGAGATAAAACCTCAGATGGATATTTACATCATCTTTCGCGATATGAGAACGTATGGATTCAGAGAGGATTATTATTTTGAGGCAGCGGATAAAGATGTAAAGTTCATCCGCTATGAACAGGATGACAAGCCACAGGTGGAAGCGGTTGAAGAGGGGGGCAAGCCGATTTTGCGTGTAACCGTACCCGATCCAATTTTGGGTCAGCGGCTCGCGATAGATACCGATCTGCTTGTTTTATCAGCCGCCGTTATTCCCTCTGCAGGAAGTATGGAATTAGCCCGATTATTCAAGGTCGCGATGAATCCGGATGGGTTCTTCCAGGAAGCCCATGTAAAACTAAGGCCTGTTGACTTTGCCGCAGAGGGCGTTTTCCTGTGCGGGGCAGCTCACTATCCCAAGCATATTTCGGAAACGATAGGCCAGGCCTATGGAGCTGCCGGCCGGGCTGTAACTCTTCTCTCACAGGATACGATCACAGCCTCCGGCTCTGTTTGCGAGGTAAGAGAGAGCGACTGTGTATCGTGTGGGGCATGTATTACAGCCTGTACGTATGATGCTATAGAGTTTCGTGATACACCAAATGGCAAAAAAGCCTGGGTTAATGCTGTTCTCTGTAAAGGAGATGGACTCTGCAACGCAAAGTGTCCAACAAATGCAATTGTTTTAAAACACTATACCGATGAAGAGGTCTTTTGCCAGATTGACGCGGCGCTGTCGGACTCCGTAGACGTGCACGAATGAACAAGTAATGGGTGACTAACTAAGAAGTGAGAGAAAAATGGGTACAGGATTCGAATTCAAGCCAAGGGTCGTAGGTTTTTTGTGCAATTGGTGAGCATACTCCGCTGCGGACATGGCTGGAGTTTCCAGGCAACAATATACAACTGAGACCAAGATCATCCGCCTCATGTGCAGCGGCAGGGTAGACTTAGCGTTTATACTGCGAGCTTTTTTAAATAGAGCGGACGGGGTGTTTATCGGCGGTTGCTGGCCTGGTGAATGCCATTATATCACTGAGGGAAATTACGATGCATTAGGCAACACGCATCTAACCAAAAAACTGCTGGAGCACATAGGGGTGAATCCTGAAAGGTTGAGGCTTGAATGGATAACTACCTCGGAAGGAAGCCGTTTCGCCGAACTAATGAATGAGTTTGTATGGAAGCTGAAGGAAATAGGACCTCTTGGCAAAGGCGAAGGAATGGACGGAAATGGATTAAAGTTCAAATTTGAAGCAGTTATAGAATTAATCCCCTACATTAAGCTGGTGGAAAGGGAGAAGCTGAGAGTACCTGTCAAATCCGAAGAAGCCTATAATAAGTTTTACACCAGTGACGAGGTAAACAGGTTATTTAATGACTTGATTGCAGATAAATTGACAACTAACCAAATTATGGCGCTACTGCGGGAAAAACCTCTTTCAACTGAAGAAATCTCTGAGATTTTAGGCTTGAACCCGTCTGAAGCATCAAGACACCTCAATGTTTCAGCAATGCAGGGATTAGTCAGGTTCGATAAAAGTCTAAATCTCGTTGTTGCCGCCTAGGATGAAAGAGCAGGCAAAGGATTATCGAAAGAGATAAGAAAGTCAGGACAGCGGCTATGGAAAACAAAAAAATCGATCGGATAATAAATAAATATCAAGGTAAACCCAACTCACTCATTCAAGTATTACTGGAAATTCAAAGCGAAAATCATTGGCTCCCTAAAGAAGCATTAGACAGGGTCAGCAAGAAACTGAACGTACCGTTGAGTCAAATAATGCAAATAGCTACTTTTCATAATACCTTTAGTCTGATTCCTAAAGGACGTCATGAAGTTCACGTATGTACGGGCAGTTCCTGTCACGTTCGTGGTTCGACACGTCTCCTCGATGCTGTTCAAGAACTGATCGGAATTCGACCTGGTGAAACGGACTCTGATTCAAAGTTCAGCCTGGATACCAGCAACTGCCTCGGCTGCTGTAACTTAGGACCGGAGATAATAGTTGATGGGAAACATCACGGCAAGGTAACACCCGCCAAGGCAGAAGATGTGTTGAAAAACTATGAGTAAAGCAAGATTATGCCAAGGATAGATTCAGCTGCTGAATTGGAAGAACTCAGGAAGGGCATCCTTTCAAAAAGAGATCCCAACAAGCCCTATATCGCGATATGTGCAGGAATGGGCTGTCACGGCCTCAGTAACGACAGAATTATCACCGCCTTTGAAGAGGAAGTCAAAAAGCAGGATTTAAAGAAGAAAGTCGATATTAGAGCAACCGGCTGCCATGGCTTTTGTGAAAAAGGGCCCATCGTAGTTATCTACCCTGAACAAATCTGCTATGTGGAGGTAATGCCTGGGGATGTCCCTGAAATCGTGTCTCAAACCGTGCTTGGAAAGAAGGTGATTGACCGCCTGATTTATACCGATCCAAATACCGGCGAAAAAGCAGCACATCAGTCGGAAATACCTTTTTACAAGAACCAAATGCAGCACCTTATCAATAATAACACCAAGATCGATCCCAAAAGCATCGATGACTATCTGGCTATTGGCGGTTATTCTGCTTTGTCCAAAGCGCTTCTTGAGATGAGTCCCGAGCAAGTCCTTGAGGAAATAAAGAAGTCCAACTTGCGCGGCCGGGGAGGTGGCGGGTTCCCTGCAGGTAAGAAGTGGGAGACTGCCCGCAACGCCCCCGGGGAAGAAAAATATGTTATCGTCAACAGTCATGAAGGTGAGCTCGGAGCGTTCATGGATAGAGCCATCTTTATGGGCAATCCACATAGCGTGCTGGAAGGCTTGATAATCGGCGCCTATGCTATCGGCTCACATCAAGGATTCATCTATACCCGTCATGACACTCCTCAATTAAAAAATAATATTGATATTGCCCTCGCGAAGGCGGAGGAATATGGACTTTTGGGTGAAAACATCCTTGGCTCAGGCTTCAACTTCAATGTCGAGGTGCATTTTGATATTGGGATATTCGTATCCGGCGAGTCGAGCGCACTAATGAAGTCAATAGAAGGGAAGAATCCAGAACCAAGAGCCAAATATATACGCACTTCCGTACGTGGCATTTGGGAGAAGCCGAGCAACCTGAACAATGTAGAAACCTGGGCTAACGTGCCTCTGATTATCAACAAGGGCTCTGAATGGTATGCCAGTATCGGGACAGAGAGGAGCAAGGGGACAAAACTCATATCCTTGTCAGGTAATATAGTCAATACTGGAGTCGCAGAAGTTCCTTTTGGGACCACGATCAGAGAAATTATCTACGACATTGGCGGCGGAATTCCAAACGGAAAGAAACTCAAAGCGGTTCATTTTGGAGGACCTATGGGAGGTTCTATTCCAGAGAGTTACCTCGACACGCCTTTGGATTTCGATGAGCTTGCAGAACTGGGTGCTCCGATAGGAGCAGGCAGCATGCTGGTACTGGATGAAGATACAAATATGGTCGATGTAATCAGGTTTTTCCTCGACTTTCTCAGTAATGAGTCGTGCGGTAAATGCGTCCCATGCCGCGAAGGCATCAGGCAGATGCTTAAGATTGTGACCAATATTAGTGAAGGAAACGGAAGAGAGGGAGACATCCAGCTTTTGGAGGAGATATCCGAAGTAGCTGCGGCTGCCTCTTTATGTGCGTTGGGGAAAACTGCATCCGACCCGCTCCTGAGCACGCTGCGCTACTTCAGAGATGAGTATGAGGCAAACATCAAGTAAATGAAATTCCCAGCAAAGAAGCAAGAATTCTAGCCAAAGAAAAAATGAAAGAAATCCTTTTACAGATAGATGGAAAAGAAGTCAAAGCAACAGAGGGGATGACTGTACTGGAGGCGGCCCGAAGTGCAGATATCTTCATTCCTACGCTTTGTTACCATGAGAAATTGAAACCTTATGGTGGATGTCGAATTTGCACAGTAGAAGTAGAGGTTCGAGGCTGGACAAGACCTGTTGCTGCCTGCCTTTACCCCGTGGAGCAGGATTTGAAAGTAAGAACCAGGTCTGAGAAGGTAGATAGAATTCGCAAAATGATTTTAGAGCTTCTGCTGGCTCATGCTCCGTATTCCATTGAATTGCAGAATCTGGCTCAAGAGTACGGAGCAGACAAAGACCGTTTTGAAAAAGAATCCTCGTTTTGCATTCTTTGTGGTCTGTGTGTAAGATACTGTGCCGAAGTCAAGAAGAAACATGCTGTCGGATTTGTTAAAAGTGGAGCAAAGCGGGAGATAAGTTTCATTCCGGAGATATCCTCTAAGGAGTGCTGGAACTGTAAGGAATGCTTTCCGCTCTGCGGGACATCGTATCTCCAGGCAGCGTTCGTTTTAGCTGAATCCCTCGCGTTTTCCTCAGCTTCTTCCAAAAACGCAACAGAGAAATAAGCGACAATTAATGCTGAGATAATCAATATGTGGTTCTATTTGATATGAAGTTGCTTTTTATGGCGCGGTCCCAAAGTGGCTGCATAACCTTCTTTTCAAGGAACAGGAACAATTAAGGAAACAAAAACATATCAAGCGCTTTGGTGCAATAGTGGGGTCCCGGAGACCCGTTCTCTCGAATTGATCGGAGAGGAACCCTTATTGATTCGTATCGATGATAAGCCTTATTTGGTGGTGATGAGGACACCCGGTGAAGAGCTGTTTCAGACTGCCGGGTTCTGTCTTGGCGAGGGAATTGCAGACTCTCCGGATGATTTCGAGAACATAGGATATGATAAGGATCTAGATCCTAATATTGTTGATATTTGGCTCAAATCCGAACGACGCGAAAAGATTCAAGATCTTCTTATGCGGAAACGCCTTGTCAGCCAGACCAGTTGTGGGATTTGCGGTAAGGAGATGATCGAAGAACTTCATCAGATACTAACTCCGGCAGAAGACAGCTTCGAGGTCGAAAGTAGCGTTGTTTTTGATTGCATCAACACACTTTCCAACAAGCAGAAGTTCTATCAGACAACTAGAGGCTCACACGCTGCGCTGATATTTGACGATCAACTCAACGTGATCTCATTTGCTGAGGATGTCGGTCGACACAATGCGGTCGATAAAGCAATCGGCGAAGCCTTTATGAACAGGACGCTGGACAAAGGCAGAATCCTGGTCCTGTCTTCAAGGGTAAGTTATGAATTGGTTCAAAAGGCAGCCAGAGCGCATCTGCCGATGACGATTAGTAACTCAAGACCGACCACCCTTGCCGCTGAAATGGGGCAAGCCCTCAACATGACGTTGGTCTTTCCTGCTGAGGAATCGGGATTGATAATAGTGTTCGGCAAAAACCGCATCAAGAGGGAATAAAGCGGGGCGGACCAAGCACCAAATTCCCAACTCAAAAAGTGGATCGATTATGCAGGGTCGATCCTACGGGATCAGGCCACACCTCCTGCAATCGCCGGAACGATCGTGACCACGTCCCCGCTCTTGAGGCGGGTCTGGTATTTATCGAGATACCGAATATCTTGATCGTTCACATATATATTAATAAATCCCCGGAGCCCACCATCTTCGGTCAACATCTGGCGGCGGAGTTCATCGTGCTGGCTGACGAGCTTATCCAGGAGTTCCTCGACCGTCCTCGCTTCGATCTCCACCGTGTCCTTATCCTCGATGTAACGCCGGAGGGCACTTGGTATTAGCACTCTTACTGACATATTTTCACCCTTGAACGAGACCGATGAGTATTTCTACGCCTTTCTTTCGCGCGCTTCTCGGCTCGGCGTCTTTCCATTCCGTTACCCGAGCCGGTTTCTTTAGGAGCTTGTAACGTTCATCGTCTCTCGAGAAAAAGCAGATCGGTCGTTGCACAGCACCCAGCAGGCAATATCGCGCGCCGTCCCTTTTTCCACGGCAACGATGAGATAGGCATAGACCGGAAGCGCCTGCTCCCTATCGTAATCCGAGGGTTGAGCGGCATGATCCGGATGCGAGTGATAGAATCCGAGAATGTCGGCCCCCTTTTCCTCTGCCGTCTTTTCGAGGTAGATATAGTCGTCAGCGGTTATCAGATAGCGCTGCTTTGCCGACTCGCCATCCCAGCGATTCGGGAGAGGAATGATTTCGGAGACGCTCCGGGTGTCATTATTTTTGACACCGAAAAGCGCGCCACAGCATTCAGCAGGGTAGGATGATTCGGCGTGCCGGCGGATCTGATCCAGCGCTTCCTTGTTGATAGAGATCATTTAGACGTCCCGATTCAAGCAGTTCTTAGTGCCCAATGGGCTTCTAACAATTCTATTTTAGCCCCCGAAGTGGCGAGTTGCCAGCACTTTCCTTCAGAGTGGATCCCCACAAATTTCTTGCTCCTTGCGGCAGCCCTTGTTTCATTATGATCTTGCGTAGCGAGGCACAGATCTGCACTGACTATGCCTTTTTGTGATGATTCTTTCTTGTCTCAAAGGAAAAGGCTTTTCGCGAAAAGCCAAGCGACATATCATTTAGTTTAGCTATAACCGCAGGTTTGGAAGGCTTTTCAAAAATGCTCGCCGATCTCTATAAGAAAGAAGGCATTCTCTTGGGAGTTGCAATGGGTATCGAGTACCCGGAGTACTTCTCGGACCCCGGCGCAGAATACGCGGCTCTCACAATGCGCGCCGCGCTTATCGATCTCACACATTGGGGGGTTCTGCGCGTTTCGGGTAAAGACCGGATCCGGTTCCTGAACGCGATGCTGACGAACGATGTCGCTTCGCTTCCACAAGGGCAGGCCTGCCGCTCGGCGCTCGCCACCGTTAAAGGTAAGCTCGTTGCAGAAATCGTGGCCATCCCCAGAGGAAATGACGTTTTTCTATTTGTCGTTCAGGGGGACACAAAAGCGGTCCGGGATATACTGGAACGTCACATCATAATGGATGACGTGGCGCTCGCTAACGAATCCGGAGCGCTTGGCATCCTGGGTGTGGAAGGACCCAAAGCCAGCGAGGTTCTCTTACGTCTCCTTTCCAAGGAGGCGTTACCAAGCGAGCGATTTCGGTTCATCGAATGTCAATTCGAGAAGGCGAATATTCTCATCCTCAACAATACTGTCACCGGCGAAGCGGGACACCATCTTCTCATCCCGGCAGGCGAATTGAAGCGGATCCGCGAGTTTCTCATTCAGTCCGGCCGTGCGTGCGACATGGCTTGCCTCGGCCGGATCGCGTGGAACATGCGCCGCGCTGAAAATGGCATCCCATGGTTCGGAGTGGATGTGTCTGATAACAACTTTCCCCTGGAAGTGAGAATGGACGATGTAGTGAATTACGCTAAAGGATGTTTCATCGGCCAGGAACCGCTGGCGAGAATCAGGCACCGGGGGCGTGTCAACAGGCACCTGGTCGGGCTGGTTCCCGATGGTGCACTACCGGATGAAGTAAGGACCCGCTTCCCCATCTTCGATGGCAAGACGGCTGAAAGCTTCGACGTACGCATCGAAAGGCTCGCAGGAACGCCCATTGACTCTCTCGATCTCAATGGTTTCTTTCCGGCTGGGGCGGAGCTCTTTGCAGCAGAGCCCGCAGAATTCACAATGGACAATGCTGCGTCCGGAGCGTCAGTCAAAGAACGCAAGTGCGTTGGCTGGATCACAAGCTCCGTATTTTCCCCAAAGCTTGGGAATCCCCTGCTCCTCGGCCACCTCAAGCGAGAGTTTACCGAGCCTGGTACTTCCCTGATTCTCCGCGCAAACGATCAGGAATTCAAAATCAAAGTAACGACCCTCCCGGTGGAGTAGAATTCCACGATAAAGGAGCAAACGAATGAACAAAGAAATTATCGAAACAGTGCCGGAATTTGATCTGATAAAAGATAGCGACTTGAGAAAGAGAATCTTGTCAGTGTGGGAAGAAGCGTTGAGCACGGGCGATTTCACGATAGAGGAAATGAAAAGGATCCCTTTTACGCTGCTCGCCGACAACGTTAAGGTCAGCTTTCTCGAACATGTGAGAACCGTGTGCCGATTGTGCGATGCGATGGCGGAAGTGCTCATCGATATGTACGGTGAGCGTGTGAAGATCAACCGGGATCACCTTATTGCAGGCGCATTACTGGCCGATATCGGAAAGATGATCGAGTTCGAGAAAAAGAGCGACGGAAGTCTCATCAAAGGGCACAGGGGAGATATGCTGAGGCACCCTTTCACGGGCGTTGGTATGTGTTTCAAAGCGGGAATACCTTACGAGGTGATGCATATCGTGGCCGTTCATTCGAAGGAAGGCGACCACGTCAAGCGAAGTCCCGAAGCGATCATTTTCCACCACGCGGACTTCACCGATTTCGATCTTGTGAAATGATCAAAAGCTACTCCGGCGCGGGCAACATTACAGAGATCATTCCACGGAGATCACCAGTCTCGAAGCCGTAAGCTTTGTCCTCGGTGTACTTTTCTACGATAAAGTCCGGCCTCGATTTCTTCGGCCCATGACAAGCCAGACAGGCCTCTTCAACGAATATCGGCTTCGAATAACGCAGAAATTCTTTTCCGTCCAGCTTTACGCTGTCCCAGAACTCCGTTAATTTCCTATTTTTATCGAACTTCTCCAGAAGCCCGGCTTCGGTCTCAGTCGCCTTGTGCATTGGATTCCTGAATTTTACTGCCGAGTGTCTAATTTTGAAGCCTTCCTCCTTTGCGATTTCCTTTGCAGTATCAGCGACCAAGCCGCATACCGCCTTGAACGTTGCCAGGGTGATTTCACTTTTGGGTTTGATGAAAGATTTTGCGAGGGCACCCCGCATGACTGTGATTTGCTCAGCGGCCGTCTTCGCTCTTTCTTTTTTTGCCTCGATCGTATCTGCTGTAGCTAGCGAAAGATGTATTCCAAGAGGCAGAAAAACCACGTGCAAGCAAACGATAATATATGCTCTCTTCATAGCATCTCCATTCGTATCATAAACCCCGTATTTCTGCGGACAACCCGGGCGAGATCGGCGGCCCTATATTTTGCGTAGATAAAAACAGGCTTGATCTCCTTTTTCCTTTTCGTTCAACGATCTCGCGTCCGCTTCGAATGCCCGGATATCCGCTTGCGTGAAAATTGAGCGTTGAGGATCGACGGCATAAGAACGGTTGTCCCGGAGAGGAATACCGCGCCGGTACTGTTCGCTTCCCCAGAACTGGAATGCCGTCGAATCGTAGACAATATCGGAAACTGCGAAACCGACCTCCACCGCCATGATTTCGACGCTCTTTCTCGTATGCAGAAAGAGATGACGCGGCGCATCGAGCTGGACCCAATCCGCTCCATACATCCGCCAAACTTCAGAGCCCGCGACCGGTATTCGAATCAGAGCATAACGACCGTGATTCAAAATCCTGTGGATATCCCGGAGTGTTTGGAGCGGTTGTAATACGTGCTCGAACGAATGATGCAGCATTATCAAATCCCAGCTGTCATCGAGCTCCTGAAGCGTGCGCTTTAGCACTCGAACACCGCTCTTATAATGAAGATCCCTCTCGATATAAGGATCAACACCTGTTAGATTGCTGAAGCCCGATGCACTCATTTCGAGAAGTAAGGCCCCGTTCCCGCAACCCACATCGAGGACTGGATCATTGAGATCCACGCCAGCGCGTTTGATCCAATTAACCATGGGTGGGATACCGTATCGGCCCGCCGCCAGCCTGCCGATGAAGTTACCTTTTCCGAGAGCATAAGCTGCGCGCCTGCGTTTGAAAAACCGTTTGAGCGCACCATGTTCTTTCAGGGTGGAAAACGAGTAATACTCCGCTGGATAATACTTGGAAAGATCAGCTGGCAGCTGCATGATCTGCAGGCACCCGCATTCGGAGCATTCGATGTACTCGAATTGATCTTCGAAACCGAACATCATCTCGCGGGCAGTGAAAGATGAATTGTTATCCGTATTGCCGCAGATCCTGCATCTGTGCATGACAATCTAGTAAGCTCGATGCGTCACTCTTCAGAACATCTAGCGAACGAAGGATCGGCTGCTGACGATTGCGCGCTTGTGTTGCTCGTCCATCCGGCTGCGGCGGGGAATCCTTGTTGCTGGAGGCTCCGTGGGGGTTCCTCACCTGCGCCCACTTCGCTCGGCTATCCGCCTGCGGCTGAGGATTTTCGATCAGGGAGCTTTAACGCGGATTCTAGGCCTGCACCCGCTCCTTTCAGCGACCTGCCTCCGGCGGAGGATCCTCGCTCGCTCCGCGCAATGGTTCGTCACCCCCACGGAGCCTCCCTGTTCGCTTCCGCGCAATCGTCCACAGCCCACCCTTTTTCCAAGAATCTTTCCCTGCAGCTTGTCGAAATATGACGAATCCAGGTTATTCATAGAGCTCGTAGGATTCAATATACACGGAATCGATGAGCCATCTGCCGTTGATGCGGCAGGCTATCCAGGCAAGCGCGAACCTTCTCACCTTATCGGATAGACTTTCTCCGTCGAAATTCATCCTGACTCGCAATTTGCTGGTACCGCTCGGCAGTGAAGTAACGCCATAAGATCCGAAATATGGGATCAACTCCTCCGGAGAAATCCCTAATTCATTCGAAAATATCCGAACGTTCTTAATCAGGTCCTTCAAATATTCGGTCGATATATCGCGATTGTGTCTTCCTGAAACATCATCTTCGTACGCCAGTGTGGGCATTTCTACTTTCTTTTCAAAAGCGCTGAAAAGAGTTCCATCTAGCGTGGTCGCCTTGAGAGTTTCCATGTCTTCAGCGGCAAGCGCTCGATATACTTTGAGGAGGAGTGGTCTCGGATTGATCGATTCTTCCCAATCCATTTGCAACGCCAAGAAATGGATCCGTGACATCCTTTGGAGGTCGCGCAGGAGCGAGCCGTATTCCACCTCCGCCAGGTCGATATTGAGATCAGCCAGCATCCACTTGGATCTTCCCTCTCCACGCCGGAACTTCCACGTAATAGGTGTCCTCGTTTTGCCGGCCGCATCCTCGTCGAAAAATGAAATGAAAGCTTCCACCGACAGGCTGGTAATACGCACCGAAGGATTCTCCCGCTCCAGCTCAATGGGCTCCATTAGTTGCAGGATGCGGTTGAGACCTCTTCTTTTCTTTTGACTTTCGATTTCATTCCAGTCTGTTTTTGCCTGCGAAATCGCTGAATACAGCGATTGGTAACTCTCGAAATCACCTTTTTTAACGGCTGTTCTTGCGCTGTCCATCAGGGCGAGGAGCTCTGAGCCGTCGTTTTCTTCGACGGTCGCCTTCTCGGAAGATTTCTGGCTGCAGGAGAATGAAAACAGGAGGCATACCAGAGCAAAGACACTGCCTATTCTCAAAATCTTTTCCATCAAATCTTCCCCCTCAGATAACGTTGCCTTTTGGCTTCCGGAAACTTTTCGATTGCATACCGGAGCATCGTCCGAGGCATCTTCCGGTAGTTTTTCTTCAAGAAGCCCTCCTCGGTTTTCAAATGACGCTTACCGATCTCGCGAAGCATCCACCCGACAGCTTTATGAATCAAATCCTCCTCATCCGACAGTAACATCCCGGCAATCCTGACAGTGTGCGTGAAATCACCGCGCTTGATGAAATGATAGGTCGACATGATGGAAATGCGCCTTTCCCACAGATTTCCGGATTTGGCCAGAGTGTCCAGGGTTTCTGTGCTCTTTCCCACCAGGTACGCGCCAACAATATGCTCGGCCGAGACGTCGACGAGATCCCAGCTGTTTATATATTTTGTACTTCTCAAGTACAGATTGTAAATCTGCTTTTTATCGGATTCCGATCCTTTGGAATACTTGCGGACGAGGACCAGGAGCGCAAACAGTCTCTCCTCATGGACCGCTGATTTGAGTAGCTGCTTCACCTCCTTCATTGGAATATCTTGGTATGCCGCGACAAGTCTCCTGATATCCGGAACACGGATTCCAAGAAACTTGTCTCCTTCCCCGTACTCCCCGGGGCCGGTTTTGAAGAATCGCTGCGCGATATCAGCTCTTTCCTTGCTTCCGAGCATCTTGAGCTGCGTTTGGACGTCGCCTGCTCTCATGATACTTCTCAAACTGCTTCTATGGTCGAGGGCGGCTTATGGGCGATGTTGTATGTAACGCTTACGACCGAGGGAATCTCCTCGGTGATTCTACGCCCGAGCTTTTCCAAAACATCGAAGGAGAGTTGTGTCGGCGTGCCCGTAACCGCATCAGTGCTCTCCCAGCATCGCACCTCCATTTGCATTCCGAATTCCCTTTTTCCTCCCCGGATTCCCGTGACTCTGTCCTCATGAAGAACCGCCAGGTACTGGAATGCTCCTGTGTGTTGCAGTTCCTCTTCTACGATCGCCGTTGCTTTCCTCACGAGTTCAATCCTCTCCGGTGTGACTTCTCCGATAACCCTTGCCGCCAACGCAGGTCCGGGGAAAGGCGGCCGTTTGTGAATCTCCTCCGGCAGCCCGAGCGCCCTCGCTACTTCTCTTACCGCGCTCTTCCTCAATTGAATCAGAGGCTCGATTACCTTGTACCCATAAGCTTCTTGCGTATCGATGCCAAGCTGTTCGAGTATATTGTGCTGTCTTTTTATTCCCGCGACGGTTTCTTCCACATCAGTATAATTCGTGCCATGAAGAAGAAACTTCGCGCCGCTTTCTTTAACGAGACGAACGAACACATCCCTGTAAAAGGCATCCGTAATTGCCTGTCTCTTCTCTTCGGGATCCTTGAGACCCTTGAGGGCATTGAAGAACTCGGATTTCGCGTCTATGAGTTCTATGGGCACACCCAGTTCTTTGAATATCGAAACAACTCTTTCGGGTTCGCCCTGCCTCATAATCCCGTTGTCAATGAAATATGTCTCGAGCTTGGCTCCCAGCGCGTTGTGACCCAACATCGTGACCGCCGATGAATCGACACCGCCGGACAGCGCATTGACGGCGATCTCGTCGCCGACAATGAAGGATATCTCATTCGTTTTTTCCTCGATAAAACGTTTGGGATCCAGATCCTTCAGCTTTATCTCTTGCAGATCCATTGCTATGCCCCCTCTGATGAAATGGCGCGCCAGTATGTAGAAAAATGCTCCAAAGAACTATACAGGTATACCGGAAAAGCCGTCAAGGAAAGTGCGGGAACGTTAGCGCCCGGAATGATGGCGGCACCGTCGATCGCCTCCGTCTCATCAGTATCATGCGAATTGGCAGGCAAACAGGGCCTTTTGGCCTCTCGATTTAGAATGGATCTGTGAAGAAAAAGCTGTACTTCATGGATTAAATAGTGTTTCTATTATGGATCGAAATCTCACGCAGACTCGAGTCGGAACCCGTTTCTGCCGATTTGGCTGAGCTGCCGGTCGAGGAGCAAGCAGCATGAAAACGTATATACTCGAGAGAGACATCTGGCTTGCCCAGCCTATCGACGTGGTCTTTCCGTTCTTTGCGGATGCGCGGAATTTGGAACTACTCACGCCGCCCTGGCTCCACTTCAAAATTCTGACGCCCGACCTCCTCGAAATGAGACGAGGGATGCGTATCGATTATCAGCTGCGTGTTCACAGGGTGCCTATCCGCTGGGAGAGCGAAATCACCGCGTGGGATCCGCCGCATCGTTTCGTTGACGAGCAACGCCGGGGACCCTACCGCATGTGGATTCATGAACACACTCTCACGGAAAAAGACGGCGGGACCGTTGCAAGAGACTACATTCGCTATGCAGTCCCGGGCGGTCCAATCATCCACAGGCTGTTCGTTCTTCCTGACCTCGAAAGGATTTTCAACTACAGATATGCAAAGCTGAAGGAGATCTTCGGTGTTGTGCCCGAAGATTAGGCTGGCCGCTTACCTCTTCCTCCCCACTGGCATGATGTACAAGGGTTCTTCGTCTTCGGCCAGTTTCATGACTATTTTCACGCTTCTGTCATCAAAGGCCCCGACGGCAACCGTTCCTAGGTTCAACGCCTCCGCCTGCAGATGAATGTTTTGGGAGACGTGACCGGCTTCCATATAGATATACTGGATTCCGCGCCTGCCGTAAGTCCCCGTGATCCGGCGGTGCACGGAAGCAATCAGGATCGTCACGGCACCGTCTCTAACACAGCTTTGCGCCAGAGCGGCCGTTGAGAGCTTTGCCCTTACGTCAGCATCGTCGATCCGTATCAACGAGTGACGGCGAGGATGATATTTATAAATCCCTTGAGGGAGATTCTCTACATCGCCCACCGCAACGTACAACTCGAGCGGGTACAACGCGCCCGCCGATGGCGCCGCCCTCTCCCCTTGCGGGCTCGTGATTCCTTGGGCCGCCCATAAGAGCTGCGAAACTTCGCCAAGAGTCAAGGGTTTTCCTGAATAATCCCTCACCGACCTCCTGCTGCGAATGGCACTTTCCACCGGGCAACTGCTTTCATAGCGGGGTTCAGGGAGGTTAATCAAATCTGCAGGATTGTTATTAGGGGACAAATAGCGAGTCATTGGAACCTGTCCGGCTTAGATTACATCGAGGATCCCCGGAGCCTTGCTTCAAACAACCAGTTTTCTCAATCCTTTCGCAGAGCAGTGGCCAGGATCTCGGATAGTATCGTGTCTCTGTTGCCCCGGCTTATCTCGAACATCACCACATCCGGTCTCTTTTTGACTTCTGCGATAATCCCGCCGCCCTTGCGGGCGATGGTCGCGATGATTGTCTTTTGGGAGTTCAGAATATCTTCAAGCAAGATCTTGAACCTTTTGGAATAACATTCCATTTTGCCAATTTCATCGATGACGATCAGCTGCGCAGCGGGATCTCGAAACGGTATTGATTCTAGAAAATCCTCGAACCCTGCAACATCGACTCCGTATCTACCCACTTTGAAAGAGCTCCGGATATCAACATGAGATAGAATCCCTCTTCTCCCATCGAAACAAATCAGGTCGAATCCTTTGCGAACACCTCCCTTCCTGATCTCCGCCGTATAGAAACCGACTGGATGAAACTGCATCAGTTCATCAGACAACCGTCTGATCAATGTCGTCTTACCGACACCCGGGAGCCCGGTGATCAAAATGTTCTTCTTCTCCAGCTTCACTTCTGCGTTGCGATGCAAGCACCGGTTTCTTGTGACAACGTCTGGAAGAACCCCTCACGGATACAAACGGCTTTTCGAAACGAAAGCTAGGATATCGAACCAGCCAGCGTTACTCCAGCGGCGAATTTGCAAATGCAGGCCTTGCCAGACTGGAGTTCTCAAAGATGCGCGGAAAATTGGACGACTTTCGGTTTGACCAATCTCTCGAAATCCTTATATGCAAGCTTGATCAGTTCCGTGTGAGTACCTGCGTTGAACGCGATTTCTTCGTCTTCGGCAAGGCTTTTCGCGACGTAGACTTCCATCCCGTAAAGATTCCCAAACGGCGGCATGGCACCGATCTCACATCCAGGAAACATGTCTTTGAACTCTCGCTCGCTGGCGAGTTCGATCTTCTTCGCACCGGCGGCCTTTTTCAACAGATCAAAATCCACCTTGTAGGAAGCAGGAAGAACTGTCATGGCCATGGTCCCGTCAATCTTTACCATGACCGTCTTGGCCAACTCCTTTCCCGGAATATGAGCGGATGCAGCGATTTTCTGTGCGGTGTATGCGGGCGAATGGGTGATGCTGATGTACTCGACTTTGTTTTTGTTCAGGAAATCCTTGAGCTTTGCAACCGGCATGGCGACCTCCTTTTCTTGATATGGGGGAGTCCAAACTCGCTGCTGTCATCCCATGAGCTGCTGATTCCTCATTCATGCATTTTTCATCAAAACGGCATACTGTTCCGGCAGTATGTTTTCGTAATCGGACAGGAACGTTGTCTTTGAGTATACTTTCTCCAGATCTTGGATGCTGGTAATTTCAACAACCGAGTAACCTGGAATGGATCGCACAAAATCCGCATCGAACAGATTATAGCGGGCTTCTTTGTAGCCGAACCGCTTCGAAAAAAATTCCCGGAAACGAATGAACACCGGATGATCCGCGCTATCCGGTGTCCAAAAATCGAAGGTTAGAATCGAATCCCCCACCTGTAGCTCGGAGAAGATCGCCAGAAGATTGCGGAGCACGGGCATTTCCAGATAGTAAGTGAGCCCTTCCAGCAGGATAAAAGAATGGTTGATTTTCAAGTGCGAGCCAAGGATACTCCCCAGCTCTTCCATCTCAAGCTTGTTGTTCAGATCCGCAGCAATGTAATCGATGCCGCGTTTTGGAACAATGCCCTCTTCCTGCCAACCCTCGATTTTCTTGCGTTTGAAATCGATGACGTGCGCATAATCGACCTCAATGCACCTGCAGGGTTTGTTAGTTAAAAATGGATAGGATGTAAAACCAGCTCCAACATTCACGAACACAATTGATGTGTCTGCATTGATGTGGGAGTTCAGGCAATCGAGAAAAAACCTATTGCGCAGGCTGAGCTCGATCTCATCATGGGGGTAGACTTCGCGAGAAAAATCATCCCAAAGCTTTTGAGTTGAATCGTCTACCCAGAGATGGGCGAAGATGTCCCGGCTTAGATCCACATTTCGTGCCCTCGACTCGTTGACGAGGAAAGCAGATTCCGAAATATGTTTGTCAAATCCCATACCGGAACCTTTGGGAATCGAATTCAACAGCCTCCGGCACTCCCGATCAGTGCCGCAAGCTTCGCCGGCAAATATTATAGGTTCAAATCGACGATCGGTCAAGATGCAGCCGTCGCAGCACCTTATGCGAACTGTTCGGGAGTCCAAAAGAGAGCGCATGCATTGACTTTTCCCCGTTGGGTAAGCTAAAATAACGTGACAATGTATCCAGTTAACAAAAGAGTGAACGAAGCCAGAATTGACCTAACAGGGACAAACGGCCGTCCACGTTTTTGTAAGCCCCGACCTTGAGCCTGACACCTAATTGGCGCTGTGTCTTTCTGAATCCAGGATCATGGTTCCAACCATAGGAGGGTGTTATGCGAAGACTGGTAATCGGCTTTTTTCTTCTCGCATTGATTCTCTCGCTTCAGATTTCCCCGGCCATTTCAGAGAAGGAGGTGAAGATCGAAAGGCTCGACACCACGGTGCCTAACCCTATCTTTATCGGGAATGCTCCAAGCCAGGCATGCCAGGTGGGGAATCTCAATCCTGGTCCTGGGCCGTCACGGGATGGGCTGCACCGCCTGAGGAGTACAAGCTAGCGTTCGATCCTCAGGAAGGTTGTTCGGCGTGCTTGCACGGATTCGATGTGAATACCGTCCACGTCTTACTGCAGACGGCCGTGGCTTGCAGCCTCCTCATGTCGGTGGATGTGGAAGAAGCCATTTTCCCAACCGATCCCAACTGCCCAGAACCGGGATCAGAATGGTGCAATAGCGGTTTATATCTCGTCGTGCTGCCGGGTCCGGGAGCTTATGACATTGGCTTGCCCATCGATTGCCCCTGCTTGGCTGTTTTTCCTCCTTACAAGTATTTGCTCAGCTTCCGTTTCGAGGCGGCTAACGCTCCCGTGGATCTGATCACCGACAACTTCCCATCACCCTGCACGAGCTGGAATAACTGGGGACTTGGCTGGAAGGACCTGGTTGTCGAATATGGTTTTCCGGGCAACCTGAGTTTCTACGCTGATGCTGACTGCTGTGAGCCTACGATCCCCGTCGAAGGAAAGACTTGGGGAGCGATCAAGCAGCTGTATAAACAATAGCCCGCAACCATCCAGTCTATTGAGCTGACAGCAAGCTCACTGAAGCGGTAATCCAGAATGCGACAAAGGCGGTTCTCGTTAAGGGCGCCGCCTTTGTCAATTATAGTAAAATCTGCTTGCGTGTTTAACTGCCTCTGTTATTGCCTGGCTGGATCCGCCCATGAGCCCAGCTGCTCGTTCGAATCCCGCTAAGTCGGCCTCGACTTTTCCAGGGCACTCGTCTATCCTTCAGGGAAAACATTTTGTCGAATATGTAGACTCCCACAGTTGTACTTGTGTAAGACAGCTCGAAACTCGGTAATTGTTGGTGGGCATGCCTTGATCGCTTCGAGGCGATTTCCGCAGCGGGCCGCAACTTTAGACGCGCGCGAGGACCATGAGCCGAGGGGCGATCAAGGCATGCCCGGTAATTACGGAAAGGCATCGCTCGACACCAGGTCTTTTTGAACCGCATCAATAAAACTCGGGCATATCGGCACGGAGGATACCAATGAAAGAGCACGTTACGATTCTGGGTGCTTTTTACATTGCTTTCAACGTCCAGGGGATCTTGGCTGCTATGATTGTTCTCCTGGCTGTGGGAGGTGGAGGGATCATTTCCGGTGATCCCACGGCAATTGCCATTACGAGTACGGTGGCGGCGTCGATTGCCACTCTCCTCCTCGTATTATCCGCACCCGGCATCATTGGAGGGATCGGATTGATCAAGCAGAAGCCCTGGGCGAGGATCCTCGTTTTGATACTCGGCTGCTTGAACCTACTCATCATCCCATTCGGAACCATTCTCGGCATCTATACGCTGTGGGTGTTATCGAGAGATGAAACGGTCGAGCTTTTTAGCTCCCAGCCCGATGCCGGAAGCGCAGAGAAATGACCGGCTCGATCTCATCGCCGTCATAACTGTTTTATTATTAAGGAATTATACCTTTTCGAAAATTTTTCTGCTTGAGTTGCGGAGCACGTTGCCTGAAAATTCGCTATTGACTGAGGTGCCTGCTCACGAATATTTCAACCACAGTCAACCGACGTCTCCCGGAGCGACGGATCTCACTTGAAGCGCTCCGGGATTCAAAACCCGCTACATGCACTTTTTCTTCAAATCAAAGGAGGAGCGAGGTGCGAGTTTATTCGAAGCTTTTCGTAACCATTGCGATCGTCTTCGCCGTGGCGACCTTGGCATTTGCTCAGGAGCCTCAATGGTTCGATATGGAGAAATGCGCCATGTGCAAACACCTGACCACGCATGAAGGCCTGTTGGAAAACATGACGTGGGAGCATCACAACATCTCCAACGGGATCATTTCGGTAACTACCGCAAAGAAAGAGTACATCCCCGCCTTGAGAGAAGCGCAGGCCAAAATGGAGGCCGTTGGCAAAAAAATGGAGAAAGGCGAGCAGCTTCCCAAGTGCGGTATGTGCATGGCCATTGGCGAGCTCATGATGAAAGGGGCCAAGTGGGAGTGCGTCAAAACGCTCCACGGCGATGTCTGTCTCGTTACATCCGACGATCCAGAGCTCGTTGCCAAGATTCAAGAGTGGGCCAAGCGTACAATGGCTGAAATGAAGAAGATGGAGATGAAGCACGAGCACAAAGAGGGCAAGGAACACAAAAAAGGTTAGAGCTTTCTTTCCAATAACGTCATCAGCGCTCACACGGATACCCAACCCCCGCCTTGCAAGAGCGGGGGTTTTCCTTTGCATTTGATGGAAAGCCATAACTTTTTACCATAGGCATAAACATGAAAAAAGTTTTTCTGCACCAGAATCGGCTCCGAACTGGTTGGAGAATGCTGATTTTCCTATCGATAGGCTTTCCTCCTTTGTATTACATTACCTCACTTCTCTGGACCCAGCTCTTGATCCGGTACTTCATCATTTTCTCGCTGCTGCTAATTTTGTCCTTCATTCTTGCCCGTTACGTCGATAAGCGGCCTATTGCCACTATTGGCTTCATGCTTCATTCCCGCTGGTTCAAAGAACGCGCACTGGGAATCATCATCGGATTTACAGCGGTTTCAATCATACTCCTAATCGAATTGATCTTGGGTCGTATCGAAATCCAAACGAACGATCTTACAATTCCTCTTCTCGTGAATATATTTATCTACTCCGCTCCCAAAACCATATTTCAATCAGCATTCGAGGAGCTTTTTTCAGAGGGTATATCCATCAGTCCCTGATCGAAGGCACGAACGCCATAATCGCAACAGTCATCACATCCGCCATATTCGGTGCAGGACACCTTCTGGTTCCTAACTCGAGCTGGGTGGCGGCCCTGAATATAACAATATTGGGGATGCTGCTGGCCATTTGCTATCTGCGCACAAGATCGCTTTGGTTGCCATCAGCATTACATTTCAGCTGGAACTATTCAATGCGGCACATTTGCGGATTGACAGTCAGCGGCAGCCAGTCTGCCGACTCCCTTTTGATCATGAGCCAAAAGGGACCGGAGTGGTTGATCGGCGGAGATTTCGGTCCGGAAGAAGGAATGCTGGCCCTCATAGTGACGGCATCCGCATCCTTTTTCATATTCTATTGGCCGAGAATACGTATAGCCCCGGAAATGGCGTCATTATGGGATAAATATAAAAGATGAGGCGGCGGGACATTTTTGCCGCGGGCACTTGCTTCCCAACACGTTTCGAACTCCACAAACGCTAATCGAAAGCCCATTTCATATCCTCAGGAATCGGCGCATCCAGCCTCATCGGAACACCCGTCACGGGATGCTCGAACTCTAATATATGACAATGAAGCGCGTGGCGGTCCATCACCAGCGCTTGCTTCACCCGCTTGGTCAACCCATTTCGAAGGCATTCGTCTTTCAATTCCCCCGTCAATCCGTACACTTTATCACCGACCACGGGGAAGCCGATGTGAGCAAGGTGCACGCGGATTTGATTCGTTCTCCCCGTTAGCGGAATCGCCTCGAGAACGGTGTAATCCCCTGCATACCGAATGCAAGCGAATTGTGTTCGGGCGGCCTTTCCGGCAACAAAATCGATTTTGCGTTTGGGAAGATAGGAGGCGACATCCATCTCTGCATCAAAGCTCGTTGACTTGCCCCTGTTCGCCAGCAGATCGATTTTCCCCTCTCTCACCCCGCTTTTGTCTTTCAACGCTTCCACCTTGCCCACAGGGGCATCCACCTCGAATTGCTCTTCCAGAATGCGCCCGCGGACGATCGCGATGTACTTTTTTGCTACTTTGCCTTCATTGAACATCCGCCCGAAGGCCCGTGCCGCTTCCGTATTCTTGCTCAACAGCACGAGGCCGCTCGTCTCACGGTCCAGACGGTGGGCGAGATTGATCTTTTTCCCGTATCGCTCTCTGAGTTTGGAAATCAGTGTGTGAGTGATGAATACGCCGCATGCATGGACGGGAAGATTACCGGACTTGGACACTGCGAGCACGTGCTCGTCTTCATGGATAATGTCGTAGCGGAAATCGACCTCCGGCTCGGCATGGCAGATGGTGTACTGGATGACATCGTCTTTTTGAACAACATCATCGGGCTCGACATGAGTATCGTTGACGCGCACCCGCCGATCGAGGATGCGTTGCCTCCAGCCCTCGGCAAAATGATAAGGAAAGCGATGCGCGAGAAAATCGACAACGGTCCAACCGGAGCGATAAGCGTCTACCGAGCATGAAAGCGTGATCTTCTTTTTCTGCCTTTCCATGAGCGCGCTTATTATAGCACAATGGACCGGGCACCGGGTCCCGGGTGTGTGCGTTGCGGCAAAGAGAGAGCCAGGTCCCTCCCAGTCCTTGACGCCCGGTGCCGTCTCCGATAGACTCCTCTCCAACTCACTCGTCGATCAAAGCGCCCAACCGCAGGATGCCGCTAATCACGCGGGAACGGGCAGGGTTCGCGGCCAAGCGGGCAGGCTAGATGGAAAGGCGATCCTATGGTTTTCCCAATCGTCATCATCACTTATCTTGTCTTCCTCATCTCGGTCGCTATCGTTAAAAGCAAGCGGATCAAGGGGCACGATGATTTCATGGTCGCCGGGCGCACCGTTCCGGTCAGCATGCTTGTCGGAACCCTCGTCTGCACGTGGATCGGATCGGGGAGCCTCTTCGGAGGTTCCGGGCTCGCATTCCGAGTCGGCTTTTCGGACTTGTGGCAGCCGGCAGGCGCCTGGATAGGGATCATCGTGGTCTATTTCCTCGCAGGCCGCGTTCGCCGCATCGCCGAATATACCGTGCCCGATCTCCTGGAAAAGCGTTACAACAGCGCAGCCCGGATTTTCGGAACGATCGTCGTCATCGTCGCGTACGTGTGCATTGCCGGCTACCAGTTCCGAGGCGGCGGGCGTTTGATCACCATCATTACGAACGGCGATATAAGCCCGGAGTTGGGTGCCGTTATCACATGCTGCATCATTATCTTTTTCACCATGATCGCTGGAATGGTGTCGATCGTATCCATCGATGTGTTCAACGGCATCATCATGATTACGGGAATTGCGATCGCGATCCCCCTCGCGCTAAAAAGTGCAGGAGGGTGGAGTGATATCGTGCAATCGTTGCCGAAATCCCACTTTACGGTGTTCGGGGATAACGACTTCAAATGGGCGATGGGGATGCTCTTACCCACCCTTTTCCTCCTCCTCGGCGAGAGCAGCATGTACCAGAAATTCTTCTCGGCCAAAAACGAGAAAGCCGCACGTCAGGCCGTGATCGGGATGGTGATCGGCGTAGTCGTCATCGAGACGTTACTAATCGCGCTAGCGGTCATCGGCAGCGGAATTTATTGGAATGATCCCGCTTTCCGGGCTGCAGACGGCACATTGATCAACTCGGTTACTGAAGAGATTGCGCTGCGGCTCGCATTTATGAACGTCGGGGTGATCGGCGGGAGCTTGCTTCTCGGTGCCGCCGTTGCAATCATTCTTTCAACGGGAAACACATTTCTTATGATTCCCTCTACCAACGTCACGCGAGATCTCTATCATCGCTACTTCCGCCCGAACGCCTCAGAAAAGGAAATCGTCCGGTTCCAGCGGATCATGATCCTCGTACTCGGTCTGCTCGCCCTCGCAATGTCCACGCGTTTTACTTACATTCTGTCGATGGCTTATTACGCGTATGTGATGGTCGGGGCTGGACTCACACCGGCGATTCTCGCCTGTTTCCTGTGGAAGCGGGTGACCCCGATGGGCGGGCTGACATCGATTCTGGGAGGCATGATCGCAACGGTCCTGTCGCAGTTCATTTTCCATTTGGAAGTGGACCAGCTGATATATCCCGCGCTCGCCGTATCCCTGGTGTGTCTCTTCGGCGTGAGCCTTCTCACGAAACCGTCACCCGAGGAAAAGTGGAGTCCGTTTTTCAACAAGAAATAGACCAAAGTCGCCTCCATAGAAGCAAGAGGGTCAAGGTAACCAGACATTTCCGAACCATGAATAAATAAGTCGACCGGAGACAGCACAGATGTTTCAAATCGTCCGAGCCAAGAAACTCACTGACAAGATCTTTTCCTGCGAAATCAGAACCCGTCCGATTGCCAAAGCGGCGAAGCCCGGTCACTTCGTAACGGTGAGCATGAATCCCGACCACCCAAAACTTCCCCTGCCCATAGCAGATTTCAGCGAGAAAAAAGGAACCATCACGGTTGTCGTAGAGGCGGACGACCGGCCGAGAGAGCAGATGATGGCGCTGGACAAAGGGGATGCCGTATTCGACTGCAGGGGGCCTTTCGGCCAACGAAGCCGGATCGAAAACGTCGGCAAGGTCGTGTGCATTGGTGGGGGCATCGGTGCCGGTGCGTTGTTCTCTCAAATCCGCGAGTACAAGAGTAAGGACGTTTACGTGGTCTCCATTCTGGGATTTCGCTCGAAAGACCGGCTTTTCTGGCAGAGCCAGATCGCCAAACACAGCGATGAGCTTTATATAACCACGGATGACGGCACATACGGCATCAAAGGCCGCGCGACGGTTGCACTCAGGGCCGTTTTGGACAGCGCGAGAGATATCGAACGCGTTGTCTCCATTGGCTCTTTGAAGCTGATGAGGGCGTGCGCAGAGATCACGAGGCCTCACAAAATACCCACCATCGTGAATCTTGGTGCTATAATGGCCGAGGAAATGTGGAGGGACGGTCACACCCGAATCCCAGGAGAGTCCCAGCAGAGCTTCTCTTTCTTCGAGCGGACGGAGTTCGACGGTCACCGGCTGGACCTCGAATGGCTGATCGCTCAGCAGAAACGTTATGCCGAGGCAAAAGAGAAAGACGCCTGAGAAACGTTCAGCCCCTGTCAATCCCGCCATCACAAAATCCGATGTCGTTGCCACACTCGCAGAGATGGCCGACATCATGGAAATCCTGGGCGAAAACCCTTTCAAATCCCGCGCGCATCAAACGGCTTCCCGCGTGATCGAAAGTCTGAGCGGTGACCTCAATGAAATGGTTCAATCGGGCGAGCTTTTGAACGTCAAGGGGATCGGCAAGGGGATCTTCGAAAAGATCGAGATCCTTCTCAACACGGGGGTGCTTCCCGCTTACGAAGAGCTCAAATCTCGGATACCCGAGGACCTCCTCGAGCTTCTCCGGATACCGGGCATGGGTCCCAAAAAAGTAAAGGCGGTGCACGAAAAGCTCGGCGTGAAAAATATCGGCGAGCTCGAATACGCATGCGCCGAGAACCGGCTCGTAGAGCTCGATGGATTCGGTGCCAAAAGCCAGGAAAAGATCCTTGTCGGGATCCAGAATCTGAAGAAATATATGGAGCGTCATCTACTGAGCACGGCGCTCGAAGAAGCTTCACTCATATACGACGAGATCGCCAAACACCGCGATGTGCAGCGGCACCTTCTCGCGGGAAGTCTGAGACGCTTCAAAGAAACGATCAAGGACATCGACATCCTCGTAAGCGCCAAAAAGAGTGAGCGCATCATGGAACATTTCACTGCACTGCACAATGTAGACAGCGTCGTTGCCAAAGGGAAAACCAAATCGAGCATCGTTCTGGATTCCGGAATCAACGCCGATCTCCGGGTCGTGGCCGACGAGCAGTTCCCATACGCATCGCACTATTTCACCGGCAACAAGGAACACAATACACAGATGCGCGGCCGGGCGAAGAGGATGGGGATGAAGCTGAATGAGTACGGTCTTTTCGAAGGAGACACGCTCATCCCGTGCAAGGATGAAGAGGCGATTTTCAAGAAACTCGGACTCGTCTACATCCCACCCGAACTCCGCGAAGGCACAGGAGAAATCGAAGCGGCTGAACAAGGAGAACTTCCAGAGCTCATTCGAGAAAGCGACATCAGAGGTCTCTTCCACGTGCACTCGACATATAGTGATGGAATCGCTACAGTTGGAGAAATGGCCCTGGCTGCGAAACAAATGGGTTTCGAATACCTCGGAATCGGCGACCACAGCCAGAGCGCCGCGTATGCAGGCGGCCTCAGCCCCTCCGAAGTGAAGAAGCAGCGGGAAGAGATCGACACGCTGAATGAGTCGCTCGAAGGCTTCACCGTTTTCCACGGAATCGAGTCGGACATCCTAATCGACGGATCGCTGGATTATCCCGAAAGAATCCTGGCGACATTCGATTACGTCGTTGCATCTGTTCACAGCAACTTTGGTTTGAGCGAAGCGCAAATGACAAAGCGCATCATCAAGGCGATCGAAAATCCTTACACCACCATGCTCGGTCATCCGACGGGAAGACTCCTCCTCGCGCGCGAAGCGTACAAAGTCGACTTGATCGCGGTAATCGAAGCGGCCAGCGAACACAACGTGATCATCGAGCTCAACGCTCACCCCCAACGGTTGGACCTGGATTGGCGCTACTTGAAAGTGGCAAAAGAGAAGGGAGTCAAGATCGCCATCAATCCCGACTCGCACAATGCAGCGGGGCTTTATGACTATCGATATGGAGTGGGCATTGCAAGAAAAGGCTGGCTCAGGCGCAGCGATGTGATCAACGCGATGAACACCGCTGAGGTAAGGTCTCTTTTCCAAAAGATGAAGAAAAGGTGACAAAAGATGGCAGGAACCAAGCAAAAACGAAAAGCTAAGATAATGAAGGCGAAACGAACGAAAGGTTATCCCAAAATGCCGGTTTCATCCTCCAAAGCGGGAAGGCCATCGCAAAAACCATCGAAAAAGCAAGCCGAAGCTGCTCACAGAGCCCCCGACCCGAACATACAAAAGCGCGCGCTGGCGATATTCAAGACTCTCTCGAACGAATTTCCCGACGCGCGGTGCATGCTCGACTTCGCCAGCCCCCTCGAGCTCCTCGTCGCCACCATTCTTGCATCGCAGTGCACGGACAAGCAGGTGAACATCGTGACGAGCAAGCTATTTAGAAAATACGCGTCTCCGGCAGATTACATAAAAACCCCACAGGAGGAGCTGGAAGAAGATATCCGCAGCACTGGATTTTTCCGGAACAAGGCGAAAAGCCTGAAGAAATGTTGCCAATCTCTGATCGAAAAACACAATGGCATTGTCCCCGCCGATATGGAGGCGCTGACCTCACTCGGCGGTGTCGGGCGGAAAACAGCGAACTGCGTCCTTGGAAATGCATTCGGTATTCCCGGGATCGTCGTCGACACACACGTCTTAAGGCTTTCCAGGCGGATGGGATTTACGGAGGAGAAAAATGCGGATAAAGTGGAGGCGGATTTAATGCCGCTCATTCCCCAAAAAGAGTGGACGCGGTTTTCTCACGTGATGGCGGATCACGGAAGAAAATATTGCGCGGCGCGAAATCCCCTCTGCGACGAATGTCCAGTGGGGCATCTCTGCCCGAAGCTGATCTAGCGTCGATGCTCGCACATAAGTTGGACGGCTTCTGTCTTTCACACGAACAGAAATAAAAGGGAGCGCCTGAAGCGCTCCCTTTTCTCTCACCATTCGAGGCAGATGCTTTACTTGATCCATGAATCATCCATGATGTACACGGGCCCGCTCGACAGGCTTCTTGCCGTCTCGAGCACGTCTTGATGGAGATATCGATACGCCGCCCAGCGTACGCTCGCTGCGAGCCCGCCTCCAAGAAGCGAGGACAGGAAGCTCTTCTCGCGCTTGGGATAGTGGACCACCGTCACCTTCTCGCCTGCAGGGATCTCGGCAAGTTCCTTCGCGAGCTCGATCGCGCGGTCCAGTCCTCCGACCTCATCGATCAAGCCGTTCGCTTTCGCCTGCCTTCCCGTCCACACGCGTCCGTGCGCGAGTTTCTCCGCTTCTTCAAACGTCATTCCACGATACTTCGCCACGTCGGCGAGCCACATGTTGAAACCATCCCAGTGGTTTTTTTCGAAACGCTCCCTTTCCGCTTCGGTGAAATCACGATACTGGGAAAAGAGGAGCGCCATCGGTCCTTTGGTGACAAAATCGTGTGTGATCCCGAGCTTCCTGTGAAACGCCGTCATGTTGAACTTCCCCGAGATCGATCCTATGGAGCCCGTAATCGTTAGAGGATCTGCCACAATCTTCGTCGCGCGGTAGGCGATCATATAACCTCCGGAGCCGGCCACATCCACCATGGATACGACGACCGGCTTCTCGTCCGCGAGGATTCTGACTTCGTGCCCGATGATGTCGCTCGCGAGGCCTTCCCCTCCACCGCTATCCACACGGAAGATCACGGCGGCGACGTCCTTATCCCTGCGCGCTCGGCGCAGCTCGGAACACACCGATTCGTGTCCCATCATCACGCCAAACAGCGGATCCACCTTGTTTTTCCGCCCACCGATCATCCCCTGAGCATGGACAACGGCAATCTTTTTATCGCCCTTGAGCCCCAATTCTTCGGGATCAACCGTTGCATAGTCCGCCTGGGATACGGTGCGGAGTTTTTCGTCGTCTTCCCGTTTGAGCTGATCTGCGAGATCGCTCCAGTAGACAAGCCTGTCGACAAGGCCTGCTTCTTTCGCCTCTTCCGCCATGAATATCGCGTGCTCCATCAGTTCCTCGATCTTTTCGATCGGTATACCGCGCTCCTCGGAAATCACACTCAACTGCATATCCCAAAATTCATCGAGCAACCAGCGGAGGTTCTCCTTCGCCTCGGGGGAGAGATCCGTACGCGTGACCAGCTCAGCCGCGCTCTTATAGTCCTTGATCTTGTGGATATTCGGGTTGATCCCCAGCTTGTCCAACATGCTCTTGACATGCATCGAAGTCAGGCTCATCCCGGTGAAAACCACCCACGCCGTTGGAGTGGCAAAAATCGAGTCGCATGCAGAAGCGAGAGAAACGGTGTTTCGGTCCATATCGTCGGTAAATGCATAGACTGGCTTGCCTGCTTTTCTCACTTTCTTTATTGCGCGCCGCATCTCCTGGTGCATCGCACCGCCGGCCGTGTTGGACGCGGAAAGTTTCATGATGACGCCCTCGATCCTGTCATCCACGGCTGCTTTTTCGAGATTGCACAAGATCCTGTTGAGTGTTTCCGGCTTTCCTTCGAACATCCCGCCCATCACGCCGGTTGGGGGGTCGTACTCGAAGATCTCGCCGTAGATATCGACGATGAGGTACGAGCGGTCTTTGATCTCCGGCTTTTCCTCCAGTTTGGATTTCGCGACCAAATAGCAGATAGCCGTAAACACAACGAGGGCGAGAAAGCCGGCGAAAAAATTCCTGAGAAAAGCTTTCATCGTTCATCCTCCAAGTGGGAAAAGTTTGGACCGGCTAACGAGGTCTGAAGGGGGTTGAATCAACACCCACATTCCACTGGCTGCCAAAAGTCAAACAGCTACAGCAGCTATCCCAGTTATCACAGATAGAGAAAACGGTCGAATGATCGTACCATAAGGATACGTTTTTTTGAAGAAATAGTTACAGGTAGCGGGTAACGATATGCCGCCGAGGCGACTTTCTCTGTATTTTGCGTATCGCCCTTCCAGAAAACTCAGCTTAGATGGGACTCCCCGGTAAAAGAACGCAGATTACCCATCCCGCGATCCATGACCTCGCCGAGCCGGGTCCTTCCAATGCGCTTTGCCGATTGGCTCGAAACCCAATCGCCGATGATGATGGCGGCTTCGATCACATTTCCGCAGAAGTTTTCGATGAACTCATCGGAGGGGCGCTTGTCGAGCGGAAGGTCTTCGCTCGCCGCGAGGGTTTTGGGGCCGTCGAAGTCGACATAGGCCATACGGGCGGTGAGCTCCCACGGCGGTCTGTTGAAGGCCTGCCCGGGAAGGATGGCCACTCCTGTTTCTTCGAGGAGAACCTCGCATAGCGTCGTGCTATTCTTGATCCCTCGTTCAGCGAAATGCTCGGCGAACGGAGTGAAGTCAAGGAAGAGGTAGAAGGCGCCAACGGGCTCGTGCACCCTTATCCCCGCCTCCAAGACTATTCGCGCGCAACGCCTTCCCAGAGCATTGAGAATCGCTCGGGCGCGAATGAGGTATCGGTCGATCGCGCTTCCGCCTTTGAAAGCACGAACGGCCGCGTACTGGATAGGCGCGCTGACCGAGGTGTAAGTTTCGCTCGCGACGGAGGCGATCACTTCCATGAGCCAATCCAGATCAGGAGGAAACGTGAACGTTCCCAAGCGCCAGCCTCCTGCACCGCACCATTTCGACAATCCCGAGCTAATGATCGTCCCCTCCGGATAGTATCGGGCTACCGAGACATGCTGACCTTCATGGTGAAGCCTTCCATAGATCTCGTCCGAAAGAAGGATCACTTCGAACCGGCTGGCGATTTGCGCGATTTCCTTCAGTTCATCTGCTGAATAGCTCCTCCCATCCGGGTTTCCAGGATAGCTGAGGATCAGAATTCGCGGCCGGAGGTCATCGTGTTCGCTCTCGAAATAAGCCTCGAGGCGCTCGGGAGTGACTCGCCATTTATCCTCGAAGGTGGTATGGATGAGTTGAACATCCCGCCCGATGATTCTTGCCTGGGGAACGTAGGATACCCAGCTGGGCGTCGGTACAATGATCTCCCCGTAGAAGACAAGCTGAAGGAGAAACATCAGCTCCTTGGATCCCGGTCCAACGATTACAAAATCGCCTTGCGCGGCCACCTGGTCCTGGGATCGATGGTATTGGGCCACCGCTTCGCGCAGGGCTGGAAGTCCTTTGACCGGCAGGTAGTCCTTTTCGTGCGCATGGCGTTTCAGCTCGGCCACCACCGGAGAAGGCACCGGAAAAGGAGACTGCCCGAGCCCGAGGTTATAGATCTTTTGTCCCTGTGCGCGGAGTTCCCTGCACTTTTCGTTGATTGCCAACGTTGCAGACTGCTCCAAACCGCGAACATTGAGGTTCAGACTGACGTGTTTTCGAACTTTCACAGTGACCCTTTTAGCTAGATATGAAGTGGAGGTAGGACTCAGCTCTTGCCGCTCCGCCTCCGAGACCATTCAATTGTCCTCAATGGCTGAAGTGGACGTAATGCAATTACTTAGCATTAATCATTGAAAAATGAGCTCAATCAGTGCCAAAAAATACAACGACCCAAAGGTCGCTCGGTTTTCGTATATCTGCAGCCTTTTGAAGAACCGGCCAAACAGACCCCATTTTTCCCAACGATGTCAAAGATATCAAAATGAATGAAATCGCGCAATTCGATTCGTAATGTATTATAATTTACATATCCTAGTATATAGGAAGCGTCTTTTTGTTGGAAAGATACTCAATACGCACGAATGGTTTCTCAGGGGAGCGTGACGGCGGGGCCTAAAAAATAACGGAAAGATCGGGGCACCAGCAGGCCTGCCTTACCTGGCAATGCGTGTTTCCTGCACGTCAAGGCGAATCCGGAGATTGCGACCCAGAGTTCGTGCTGTTGTGGAAGTTTTCCCAAACGAACCGCCGACAGTCTTTTGAACGAAACGAGGGGATTTCGTTTTCCGTTGCGCTTTTTCAGCCGGTCGAAGAATGAGCGTTTGTCCGACGCATGCAAATGTTTTATAATACACCATTCCTGCATGGTCGGCAGGCGCTTAACTCTTAATAATGGACGAAAGACCTCAAGGGCCTTTGATCATAGAAAGGGAGTTATCGGATGACAACCGTCAAGAAGCTATTGGATACGAAAGGACGCGATGTTTGGACCGTCTCCCCTCATGCTACCGTGTTGGATGCACTCCGTTTAATGGCGGAGAAAGGAGTCGGTGCCCTCGTCGTTCTCGACGGCGAAAACATCATTGGGATCTTTTCGGAGCGCGACTACGCAAGGAAAGTGGCATTGAAAGGGAAAAGTTCCAGAAGCCTCTCTGTTCGAGAGATTATGACGGATAAAGTCGTTTATGTCCGGCCTGATCAGACCATCGAGGAATCAATGGCGATCATGACGGATAAACGCGTCAGGCATTTGCCAGTTTGTGAGAATGATAAGTTGATTGGCATTGTTTCGATCGGGGATGTCGTGAAAGCCATCATTTCCAATCAGCAATTCATCATCGAGCAGCTCGAGAATTACATAACCGGCAGCAGGTGACGTCACTCCGGCTCCAAGTGGATGCCACGGTGCTGGAATTGATCAGTATATAAACAACAAAACAGGGCGCTTCAAGCGCCCTGCTTTTCGTTGTTACTTGCGATGGCGTGGTCTTTTTGGCCTGCTATTTGGTCTCCCCCGTGTAAATTTTCATCACTGTATCGAGGAACTTGATTGCTTCATCGCGCGGTCTCTGGAAGGAGTTCCGCCCGATGATCGAACCGAATCCGCCTCCATCGCGAACAGCTCGAATCTCATCGAACATCCTCTCGTCTGATTGTTTGCTCCCTCCGGAGAAAATAACGATCCGCTTCCCATTGAAGGCGCTCTGGATCACGTGCCTGACCCTGTCAGCAGGCGTCTCGATTGGAACGTTTTGAGATTCGTAGACTTTTCGCGCGGCATCCTGCTCGATATGGGAGCTGGGGAGCTTCACTTTGACGATGTTAGCGCCCATCTGGCATGCAATCTGGGCAGCGTAGGCGACGACGTCGATGCCGGTCTCTCCTTCTTTGCTAAGACTCGTGCCCCTCGGGTAAGACCACACGACCACCGCGAGGCCGTTGTACTTTGCTTCCTCGGTTATCGCGCTCAGCTGCTCGTACATTTCCTTCCACACTGCCGAACCCGGGTAAATTGTGAAGCCAACTGCGGAGCAGCCGAGACGCAGTGCATCCTGCACGGAGCTCGTGAGCGCAGGGATCGGATCTTTCTCATTGGAAAGAGAGTCATGGCTGTTCACTTTGAGAATTAGCGGTAGTTCCCCAGCGTAACGGTCGGCCACCGCTTCGAGGAATCCATAAGGGGCTGCATAGGCGTTGCACCCGGCGCCTATGGCGAGTTCCGCATGATACACGGGGTCGTAGCCGGGGGGATTCACTGCGAAGCTCCGAGCCGGACCGTGTTCGAAGCCCTGATCGACGGGGAGGATGACGAGCTTTCCCGTCCCTCCCAGCTTGCCATGCATGAGAATTCTGTAGAGGTTTGCCCGGGTACCGGGATTTTCACCCTTATATCCATCGAGAATCTTTTGAACGGCTTCTGTCATCTTTCCCTCCTGACCTCTAGGCAGTTCATTATTGATCGGCAGATCGCTGGGCGACGGCCGAATTGCGAATGTCTAGTATTTCTGGATCCAAAAGATCTGCGTTAGTGACTCAAACAATTTACCGGAATTTATTGATTTTGACCAGTGGCTTATTCGATAAAAAACAGCTATGATAAGCAGGCTACCAGTTCCCAGACCGGTGGGAGCCTTTCAGAAGATGCCTTCCCCCAGGTGGTTAAATCATGACGGATCTCCTGTACCAAACCGACTGTTATTTAAAAGAGTTCGACGCTTCGGTTACCGCTGGAACCGATGCCGGGATCGTCTTGGATCGAACGGCCTTCTACCCGGGAGGCGGCGGGCAGCCGGCTGATACCGGGGTGCTTACCGTGGACGATGGCAGCCGCTATAACGTAACGGGGCTCAAACGTATCGAAGGATGGCTCGTTCACCTGCTGGAGGGGGATGCCCGGCCGCCCGAGGGTGCGAGTGTCCACGGGATGATCGATTGGAACCGGCGCTACTTATTAATGCGGACGCATACTGCGATGCACATTTTGTGCGGTGTCATCTGGCGGGATTATGGAGCGCAGGTGACCGGGGGCAACATGGAGCCGGGGAAAGGCCGCATGGACTTCGAGTTCGAGAGAATGCAGCGCGAGCTGGTCGACGAAATCGAGGCCAAGTGCAACGCCGAAGTAAAAGCCGAAAGACCCGTCCGTATTTCCATCCATTCCCGAGCCGAAGCCATGAAAATCCCCGATCTCATTCGCACAAAGATCAATCTCTTGCCGGAACATATCCAAGAAGTCCGCGTCGTGCAAATCGTAGGCCTCGACCTCCAGGCGGACGGCGGCACCCATGTGGCCAACACCAGCGAAGTTGGCCCGCTCAACATTCTCGACTACAAGAGTAAGGGAAAAATCAACAAGCGGATCGTGCTGGGTCTGAAGAATCTTGTCTAAAGAGAGCTGCTGGGGCTGCGCTCGGATTTCAGCTCATACAACGTGGTACGACTATCAAATCGGCTTTTTACAGAATTTAGGTCGAAACCTAGGCCCTCTATCCACGTATTTGATTATGCGACGCTGATTTTCGATGGTTTAGCCTGGGGCGATTGGAGGTGATGACGTTGCGTTACCACTCAATCGTCTTGTCAGATAATCGAGCCGCATAATCTCCCATGCCATCCATCAAGAGAAATTCTATGAGGAGCTTTAGGAGCACCCAGTCCCTCAGTTTTTCGCTTTGCTTTCTCGTTTTGGTGGTGCTTCTCATTCCTTCGCTTGCGCTTGGAAAGACCCCTCGCCGTGTCCCCAGAGTATCTTCCAACCTCAGGGTGGATGGGATCCTCAGCGAAGATATCTGGGACAAGGCACTCGTTATGGAACTCAACTATGAAGTCCGCCCGGGGGAAAACGTGCCTCCACCAGTGAGGACGGAAGTCCTGCTGGCTTATAGTCAATCCCATTTCTACGCGGCCTTCCGGGCATACGATCCGGACCCGTCGCAGATCCGCGCGCGCATATGTGATCGCGACAAGATGTATGAAGATGACTGGGTCGCGCTGGTTATCGACACGTTCAACGACCAGCGCCGCATGTTCGATTTTTTCTGCAACCCGTTGGGCATTCAGGGTGACCAGATCGAGTGTCCCGAATGTAGCGAGGACTCCTGGGATGCCATTTGGGAGTCCTCCGGCAAAATAACCGATGAGGGCTACACGGTTGAAATGGCGATTCCGTTCAGTTCCATGCGCTTCCAGCGAACAAAGGGAGACCAGATATGGAATTTCGATGCAGTGAGAAGCTACCCCCGGAAGGTCCGGCATCATATCGGTCTCTTTCCACGTGACAGAAACAACAACTGCTATCTCTGCCAGGCGGAGCAGCTCATTGGTTTTGCGGGCGCGACTCCGGGGAAAAATGTCGAACTGGATCCGACGTTTTCCGCTCTCTATTCACAGGAGCGCCCGGGCTTCACGGAAGGGGATTTTCAGGGCAGGGACAAGGATTTCGAGCCGGGATTGACGGCACGCTGGGGGATCACGCCAAACATGACACTGAACGCCACGATCAATCCTGATTTCTCGCAGGTCGAGGCGGACGTCGCCCAGCTCGACATCAACACGAATTTCGCTCTGTTCTATCCGGAAAAACGCCCGTTTTTCCTCGAAGGAACCGAACTGTTCCTATCCCGATTTCGTGTCGTCCATACGCGCACCCTGACCGATCCCAATTGGGGAATCAAGCTCACCGGCAAAGAGGGGGGGCACGCGGTCGGGTTTTATACCGTTCAGGACAAGATCACGAATCTGCTTTTCCCCGGAAGCCAGGGATCTGAATCCACCACTTTGGAGAAAAAAAGCATCGGGACCACGCTGCGGTACCGCCGGGATATTTTCACCTCTTCGACGGTAGGGATCCTTCTGACGGATCGTGAACGCGGGGAGTACTACAACCGGGTCGCCGGCCTGGATGGCCTCCTGAAACTCACCAAGAAAGACCAGGTGAGCTTCCAGTTCCTCGGCTCACAAACTCGCTATCCGGACAGTATCGCAGTGAAATTCTCCCAGCCGCGCGGACGTTTTGCAGCAGGCGCATACGAGGTGTTATGCCACCATGACACCGATGGCCTGGATCTCTACGCCATATACCGTGAAACCGGGCCGAAATTCCGTGCAGACCTCGGTTTCATGCCGAGCGTCGGCACGCGATACATCGATTTCGGCTGGGCTTATACGTGGTTCGAGGACTCGGACAACTGGTACACGATGATCAACTTAGGCACTTGTTATGAAACCGAAGAGGAAACAGGCGGCACCGTTCTCCACCAGGCCTACGCATACTGGTTCGACTACAACGGCCCTCTAGAGTCCGGATTCCATGTGATTGGATCGGCCCACGGAAAAAATGGATTCAACGGCAGAGAATTCGACAACAGGGAGGTTCAGTTTGTCAGTTACATACAGCCCACTGGCTCTCTCGAGTTGGAGTTTTCCGGCCGCTATGGAAATCACATCGACTTCGCCAACACCAGACCCGGACGGCGCCTAAGTCTGAATCCAGGCATCGGATACAAGCTCGGACGTCATTTGGCGATGGCGCTGGATCATACGCACGAACGAATGAACGTGAATGAAGACCGGAGACTCTACACGGCGAACATCAGCCAGCTGCATCTGGTCTATCAGTTCAACCGGCGCACATTTATAAGGACGATCCTCCAATATATCGATTACAAACGAGACACGGGCTTATACGTCGACGAGGTGGATCCTGAAGTGAAGCACCTCTTCAGCCAGCTTCTCTTCTCTTATAAAATCAATCCTCAGACAGTGCTTTTCGTGGGATATTCGGACAACTACTACGGATTCCAGAACATCAATCTGATCCAGACCGATCGGACGCTTTTTGTGAAAATCGGTTATGCGTGGGTACTGTGACGGTGTTTATTGCAGACCCTGCTCCGTCCTTTTTATGATTTCATTTTGTAATTCAACACCGAGATCGACAAAGTAATCGCTGTAACCGGCCACGCGTACGATCAGGTCTCTGTACTTGTCAGGTTCCTTCTGGGCTTTGCGAAGGGTCTCGGCGGTCACAACATTGAACTGAAGATGGTGACCGTCCATTTTGAAATACGATCTTATCAGGTGTGCCAGTTTGACGAGGCCATCTTCATCGGCCAAAACTTGCGGCGTGAACTTCTGATTCAGAAGTGTGCCCCCCGTTCTCAAATGGTCGATTTTGGCCGCCGATTTCAATACGGCCGTCGGGCCTTTCCGGTCTGCTCCTTGAACGGGCGAGATTCCTTCGGATAGCGGTTCCCCGGCTTTCCTGCCGTCCGGCATGGCACCTACCACGCTTCCAAAATACACATGGCACGTCGTCGGCAGCAGATTGACTCGGTGGTGCCCGTCTTTCGTGTTCGGCCTGCCATCGATGGCCTCGAAATAGCTTTCGAAAATCCGTCTCAATATTTGATCCGGGTAATCGTCGTCATTGCCGTATTTGGGTGTTTCGTCGATCAAGGTTTGCCTGAGCTGCTCGAATCCATCGAAGTCGGCATTCAGCGCTTCGAACATTTCTGACAGGTTCAAGTTATGATTGTCGAAAACATGGTACTTGATTGCGGTCAATGAATCCGTGATGCTTCCCATTCCCACGCCCTGGATGTACGACGTATTGTACCTCGCGCCGCCATTGTTATAGTCCTTTCCCTTTCGGATGCAATCATCTATGAGAATCGACAAGAAAGGCGCGGGAAGATATGTGGCCCAGAGCCTCTCTATTATATTGTTGCCTTTTATCTTCACATCGATGAAGTATCGTAGCTGTTTCTCGAAGGCCTCGAAGAGATCATCAAAGGTCTTGAAATCTTTTGGATCGCCGCTTCCGACTCCGATCTGCTTTCCCGTCATCGGATCGATTCCGCTGTTCAATACGATCTCCAGAACCTTCGGTAGATTGAAATAGCCGGTGAGAATGTAGCTTTCCTTGCCGAAAGCACCGGTTTCCACGCAACCGCTGGCGCCGCCGTTTCTCGCGTCTTCGATCGATTTGCCCTGCCTGACCAATTCAGGAACGATTGCATCGGTATTGAAAAGTGAAGGTTGCCCGTAGCCGGTCTTTATGATTTTCAGCGCCCTCAGCAACAATCGATCAGGATTCTTCTTGCTGACTTGAACCATGGAGCTCGGCTGAAGCAGGCGCATCTCCTCGATCACATCGAGTATGAGATACGTGAGCTCGTTCGCCGCATCTTCTCCGGTCTCTTTTACTCCGCCGAGGTTGATCAAACAAAAGTCTGTGTAAGTGTTGCTCTCCTTCGCTGTGACGCCGACCTTGGGAGGCGCCGGTTGGTTGTTGAATTTGATCCAGAAAGATTGGAGCAGTTCACGCGCTCGCTCTTTTGTCAGGATTCCGGCTTCGAGATCTCTCTCATAAAAAGGCAACAGATGCTGGTCGAGGCGACCCGGGTTGAACGAATCCCACGTGTTCAGTTCGGTGATGACACCAAGGTGAACGAACCAGTAATACTGCAATGCTTCCCAGAAAGTCTCCGGCGCATTGGCGGGCACGCATTCACAGATCCGAGCCATTTGTTCCAGTTCGTTTTTCCTTTGGGGATCTGCTTCATTTTTCGCGAGAACCTTTAGCTCCTGTGCATGACGTTTTGCAAACAGCATGATCGCATCGGCTGCCAAATCCATCGCTTTGAGCTGCTCTCTTTTCTCAAAGGCTTCGGGATCACTATAAAAGTCGAGGTCTTGCAAGCTCAGTTGTATGTCTTTTCTAAAATCCAAAAACCCCTTTTTATAGATCTTGTTGTCCAGCACCGTATGGCCGGGGGCCCTTTGCTCCATGAATTCCGTAAAGATCCCTGCGTCATATGCGGCTTTCCACTCCTCATCGACTTCACCGAAGATCCTGTCGCGTATCGACCGGCCCGACCAGAAGGGAATAATCCTTTCTGCTTGGATTTCCCTGGCATCATCGGTGACGTTGAACGATACTTTCTCTCGGTTGTGCAGAACGTCGAAATCATTCATAGTATGGGTGCAAATCTCTGGATACGTTGGCGTGGCTTTGGGTGCGGGGCCTCGTTCACCCACGATCAACTCGCCCTCATTGATGCAGAGCTGCTTGTTTTCCAATAGATATTTAAACGCGAACGCGCGGGCAACAGGTACAGAAACTCGCTCGGCCGTCTCACTCTCATAAAATCTCGTAAGCAGCTCGGCCCGTTCCATCGAAATGTACGGCACGGCATCCAGGCTTTGTTGTCTGAGTCGCTTTATCCTCTCATTCATAACCGTTCACCCTCCGATTTTTACACTATAGCCGTGCACCCTGAACAACTCGGCTTTATCATTCAATTCCATCTCCGTCTGGGCAGGCAGCTGCCCAAGCTTTGAAGTCATATTGAATTTTTTGAATTTGTCCTCAGCCAGTTTATTATACGGCAGCAGGTCTATCTCACGAATGCTTTTCAAGGGAGCAAGAAAACCGATGATAGCCTCCAGATTCAGGCCGGTATCGGTGATGCCGGGGATCATGGGAATGCGGACGATCACTTTTTCCTCTTTTTCTGACAGCTTCCGGAGGTTCTCTAGTATCAGCTCATTGGATACACCTGCATATTTCGAGTGGTACTCATCGTCGATGAGCTTCAGGTCGTAAAGAAACTCGTCGACCAGACCGGAGATCCTTTCAAAAAGTGTCCACCGAGCGTAACCGGATGTATCCACCGCCGTGTTTATTCGCCGGCTTTTGCATGCCTCGAGCAGAGCACATAAAAACTCTTCCTGCATCAACGGCTCGCCGCCCGAAAGAGTGACCCCCCCGCCGGATTGATCGTAAAAGATCACATCCTTTTCGATTTCTTCCATTACGGTCTCGACGGTCACTTGATGGCCGACGATCTCTTTTTTATCTGCATGAGGCGAGTTCGAATCCGCGCTGCGAACTCTCACGGAAAGAGTTTCCAGCTCGGCCTTGAGCCCCTCCGGATTGTGGCACCACCAGCAGTTCAACGGACAGCCTTTGAAGAAGACCGTGGTGCGGATGCCGGGTCCATCGTGAATAGCGAATTTCTTAATGTCGAATATCGTGCCGCTTAGTGTCATGGTCGTAATACAGATGGTTCAAAATTGCTCTAAATGCCACTATAGATTGCTGCCGTCCGAGCAATTATATCACAGCGTAATGAGCGCGAGCACCCCAATTGACTTCCGTCACATGATCGATCGACAGGGGCCAAACCATCTTCCTATCCCCTTGACGCGATTAGAGCTCCGTTCGATCTTTTTGCTTGTAGGCAGCGACCCCATCGGGTATGCTTTCCTGCTAACGAGCTATAGTGCCCCCGCAGACCATAGCGCCCCGCGAGCTTTGTCGCCAAGCATAGGCGCCTTGAACTCCCTATTCTAGCCTGCATCCGGCAAAGGAGATGTTGATGAACGCTCTCCCGCTCGATCGGCACTTTGCTTTGAGGAAACTGCACAGCCTAACGGGAATCATACCGATCGGCGTCTTCCTATGTTTCCATCTGTTCGAGAACTCTCTCGCCACCAAAGGAAGCGAGTACTACACAGAGCACGTCGTCCACAAGATCGGTAACATACCCTATGTGGAACTGCTGGAAATTTTCTTCATCGCTGTGCCGATTCTGTTCCATGGCATTTACGGTCTGATCATTTGGCTCCAGGGACGAAGCAACGTTCTCACGTACGGTTATTTCCGCAACTGGATGTATTGGGTCCAACGCTATACCGGAATTATCGCATTGATATTCATCTTCACGCATGTTTGGGGTACCCGCATCCAGGTGCTGATCAACGAAGCCGTTACCAAAGACAATCTCTTCCACCATTTGGCCACACAACTCGAAAATCCCCTGTACCTCACCTGGTACATTATTGGGAATCTTGCCGCCGTAATCCATTTGGCCAACGGTATCTCGCTAGCGTTGATCACCTGGGGTATCACGATCGGACGCCGTTCACAGACGATATCGACCTGGGTCTGCGCCTTTATCGGCCTGATCCTGCTGTTGCTCAGCGCCCAGGCGCTGCGTGGCCTCTTGGCCACCGGCGTCTAAGCTTCCGGAAAGGAGCCACACTATGGCGGTCAAAAAGCCAAAAATCATCGTTGTGGGTGGTGGCCTGGGCGGCTTATGGGCCACAATGCGGATCGCCGAAGCCGGCAACGAGGTCATGCTTTTCTCACTGTTTCAAGTGAAGCGCAGCCACTCGGCTTGCGCTCAGGGTGGGATCAACGCCTGTCTCGATACCAAGGGGCAGCACGATTCCGTCTGGCAGCACATTATCGACACCATCAAGGGAGGGGCCTACCTGGCGAACCAGCCCCCGGTGAAGGCCATGTGCGAGGATGCGCCTGGGCTCATTCGAACGTTCGACCGAATGGGAGTAACATGGAGCCGCACTCCCGAAGGCGTTATGGACCTTCGCTTGTTTGGGGGCGTCAAGAACAAACGAACGTGCTTCGCAGGTGCTACTACTGGACAACAGCTGCTCTATTCCTGCGACGAGCAAGTGCGCAAGCACGAGGAAAACGGTCTCGTCAAGAAATACGAATTTTGGGAATTCCTGAGCATCGTAAAAGATGGCCAGGGACGCTGCCGGGGAATCGTTGCCTTGAACCTCCGAACAATGGAATCGGAAATTTTCAAAGCTGATGCCGTCGTCATCGCCACCGGCGGCCTTGGGCTCATCTACGGCAAGTCGACCAACTCGGCGAGCAGCACCGGCGCCGCAGCCAGCCGTGTTTACCAGCAGGGCGCCAAGTTCATGAACGGCGAGTTCATTCAATTTCACCCGACGGGCATGCCGGGTGACGACAAGAACCGCTTGATGAGCGAGGCGGCGCGCGGGGAAGGCGGTCGGATCTGGGTGCCCCGCAAGCAGGGAGACACAACCGATCCCTTGAAGATCCCGGAAGACCAGCGATGGTATTTCCTCGAAGAATGGTACCCAGCCTATGGCAATACCGTACCGCGCGATGTGGCCAGCCGGGCAATAAATAAAGTGTGCGTGGAGCAGGGCATGGGCATCGGAGGCAAGAACCTGGTTTACCTCGATCTCACTCACCTGCCGGAGCAGTTTCTCCGCTCGCGTCTCGCCGGCATATTGGAAATCTATGAGAAGTTCGCCGGTGTGGATCCCTGCAAAGTGCCGATGATCATATATCCCGCCACGCACTACAGCATGGGCGGAATTTGGGTCGACTGGGAAAAAGACGAGACGAGCGGCAATCTCAAACAGCCGAGTCCGCGCAATCACCAGACCAGCATCCCTGGACTTTTCTCCTGCGGTGAGTGCGACGGCACATACCACGGCGCCAACCGCCTCGGCGCCAACTCGCTGCTCTCTGCATCATACAGCGGCCGTGTGGTTGGTGAGAGCGTGGCGGCTTACGTCAAAGGACTCACCGAGAGCGCCGACGAAGCGCCCGAGGAGATCTACACCCAAGAGAAAAAGCGCCAGGAAAGCATCAACAGGCAGATATTGTCCAATTCCAACGGTGAGAATCCTTATCTGTTGCACAAGGAACTGGGCGACATGATGCGGGAGAAGGTTGGCATCGTCCGTTACAACAAAGAACTGGATGAAGCCCTCGAGAAAATCAAAGAGCTAAAGGATCGCTCGAATAAGATAAGTCTGGAAGACAAGCTCGGCTGGTCCAATGCTTCGCTGCCTTACGCGCGTCAGGTCCAGGACATGATTGTCCTGGCCGAAGTCATCACCAAAGGAGCTCGCCTGCGCGACGAGTGCCGCGGCGGCCAATGGAAACCCGAGTTCGAGATTCCGATACCCGAAGGTAAATTCGCTGGAGATCCCGAATTCGAGGAATACCGCAGAAAGTGGATGGAAAACAACGAGAGATGGTTGAAAACCACAGTCGCCGAGCATGCTCCGGATGGTCCTAAAATCAGCTACGAAAAGATCGATACAAGCGTTCTGTCGCCTGAGCAACCGCGAGACTATCGATAGATCAGGAGGACTGAGATGCCTGAAGTGATACGCTTCAAGGTGAAGCGCCAGCAAAATCCGGATTCCAAACCATACTGGGAAGAGTTCCAGGTCCCCTACCGGCCGCAGCACAATGTGATCTCTGTTCTCATGGCCTTGCGCGAAAATCCGGTCAACATAAAAGGTGAGCGTGTGGCTCCCGTCGTCTATGAAGTGGGCTGCATGGAAGAGGTTTGCGGCGCCTGCACAATGATCATCAATGGGAAAGTGCGCCAGGCGTGTTCCGCACTAATCGATCAGCTCGAACAGCCGCTCGTTCTGGAGCCGATGACCAAGTTTCCGGTGGTCCGCGACCTGATGGTTGACCGGCAGAAGATGTTCGACGACCTGAGAAAAGTGCGGGCGTGGATCGACATTGACGGCGGTTACGACATTCACGTACACGCGCCGCGGATCAGCCCCAAGGATTGGGTAATGAACTACGACTTTTCCCGATGCATGACATGTGGATGCTGCATGGAGGTCTGCCCGCAGTTTCATCCCAAGTCGCAGTTCGTCGGACCCGCCCCCATCGGGCAGGCATGGCTGTTCAGCAACCACCCGACGGGCAAGTTCTACAAAGAAGAACGCCTGCACGCGCTGATGGGTCCCGGCGGGATCACCGACTGCGGGAACGCGCAGAATTGTATCGAAGCGTGCCCGAAGGACATCAAGCTTACCGATGCCATCGCCAAGATCGGTCGCGAAACGACGATCCAGGTTTTCAAGGACCTGTTCTTGAAATAATACAGTTGCCGCTTCGCCGTGGATTGCCTCGCACATTCAATTGATTTTCTCAAATCGTTCGTGCTATAATAGCACTCCCGCCGCTAAAAGTGCTGGAGGAGGCATTGACATTGATTGCCCGCCGGCCACGCATCATTATTCATTCCTAAAGGAGATCTGCAATGAATAGAGTCCCCGAGCACTTCAGGTATTCGTCCAACATGACGGTGAAAATGGCCGCCTGTCTTCTGACCTTACTCTTTATGCTGAGTCACATTGGAGTGTCCTTGGCCTCGCCAAAAAGGCCTCTCATGAGATTTCCGGACGTGCACGAGAACTCTATTGTGTTCGTCTACGGCGAAGACATTTGGTCCATCCAATCCAGCGGGGGAATCGCCACCCGGCTCACCATCCACGACGGGGCGGAGCGTTTCCCTAAATTTTCCCCCGACGGAACAATGATCGCTTTCACGGGAGAGTACGACGGTAACGCAGACGTTTATGTGATGAACGTACATGGCGGTGATATCAAACGTGTTACCTACCATCCTTACGACGACGAAGTGATTGGATGGCATCCCGTAGAGAACAAAATTCTGTTCAGTTCCTATCGAAACAGCTTCGGGCGTTTCCTGCACCTCTTTCTCGTTTCACCTGATGGGACGGATATTGAAGAATTGATTCTCCACGAAGCCTCCCAGGGAAGTTTTTCGCCGGACGGGAAGAAAATCGCCTACAACCGGGATCCGAGGGAGTTCAGGACGTGGAAGCGATACAAAGGCGGACTGGCACAAGATATATTTCTTTTCGATTTCGAAAAGAACAAGGACAGGAAGCTGACGACGTTCGAAGGCACCGACCGCACCCCGATGTGGATCGGGGATAAGATCTACTTCAGCTCGGACCGGAACCGGATTCTGAATATTTACGCATACGATACCAAGACGGAAAAAGTTGAACAAATTACGAAACACAAGGAATACGATGTGCGCCGTCCCAGCATGGGTGGCAACAAGATCGTCTATGAACTGGGCGGAACATTGTGGCTGCTCGATACCGACACCAAAGAGACCAAACAGATTCCCGTCGAAATACGGACCGACGCCCCTGAGCTCCGGCCCTACATCAAGAGTGTTGACGAGCATATCACCGGCTTCGATTGCTCCCCTTCTGGAGAACGGGCACTCATCGTGGCTCGAGGAGAAGTCTTCACCGTCCCGAAAGAGGAAGGCCCGACGCGGAACCTGACGAGAGATTCCGGCTCCCGCGACAAGGACGCCGTGTGGTCACCGGATGGAAAAAGGATCGCCTACCTCTCCGACAAGAGCGGGGAGTACGAAATCTATATCGTAGATCCGATGGGCAAGGAAGAGGCTGTCCGGCTCACCCAGCACAAAGACGGTTACCGCCACACGCTCCGCTGGTCGCCTGACAGCAAGAAGATCGCATTTGCAGATCAGACGCTCCGCTGCTACTACCTCGATGTCGATTCCAAGAAAATCACAGAGGTGGACAAAGCCGAGCATGAAAATGTGGATGTCTCAATCGATCTCAAGCCGATACACGACTTCGCCTGGTCTCCGGACAGCCGCTATCTGGCCTATTCGAAGATGGACGCGGACATCGTGTACAAGGTGTACATCTACTCGCTCGAGACCGGTAAGGCTCGTTGTGTGAGCAACGGCATTTTCAATGACTTTGGACCGCTGTTCTCGAAAGACGGCGAACACCTCTTTTTCATCTCGAACCGCCGGTTCGACCCGACTTTCTGTGACTTCGAATGGGAAATGGTTTATAAAAAGGTTGCCGGCATTTACTGCCTGACACTCCGAAAAGACGGCGAGCCGCTCCTGCCTTCCGAAAGCGACGAAGAAGAAATTGAAGAAAAGGAGGATGACGGAAAAAAAGAGAAAGGCAAGGAGGATAAAGATGATAAGGACGAGGCGACGAAGGTCGTCATCGATTTCGATGGGATTTCAGAGCGAATTGAAGCTCTCCCGCTATCCCGGGGGAATTACCGGAATCTTGCCGTTAACGAAAACGCGATTTTCTATTTGAACAAAGATGAAGGTGATTTCAACCGCTTCGAATTCCGGCGCGTTGGTCCGATGGATTTATACCGCTTTTCCTTCGACGACCGTGAGGAAAAAGTGGTGATCGAAGGCGTCGATGGCTACAAACTATCAGCGGATGGGAAACACGTTGTGTACAGGAAAAGGGATTCGATCGGTATCATCGATGCGAGCGCCACGGATTCGCAAGGGAAGGCACTGGATCTTTCCGACCTCAAGATGCATTTCGATCCTCTCGCCGAGTGGAAGCAGATCTTCAACGAAGCTTGGCGCATGGAGCGTGACTTCTATTACGAGCCCAACATGCATGGACTCGATTGGAACGCAATGAAGGAGAAATACGGCCGCTTGCTGCCGTATGTTTCCTGCCGCCAGGATATGCGGTTCCTCATCGGAGAGCTCATCGGTGAACTCAACACCTCGCACACGTACGTCTACGGCGGAGACTTCAAGCGCGAAGCCGAAAGCGTTAACGTGGGCATGCTGGGTGTGGACTGGGAAGTCGATAAAGCGAGCAACCGGTATCGCTTTGGCAAGATCTACCGTGTTCCGGATTGGACCCGTGAGATTCTGCCACCTCTGGCAAGACCGGGTATTCACGTGAAGAAGGGTGATTATCTGCTCCAAGTGAACGGAGAGGACGTCACCACCGACCGGAACATCTACAGTTACTTCCAGGATCTCGCCGATAAGCAAGTTGCGATCCTGGTAAACAGCAAGCCGTCGAATAAAGGAGCGGCGGAATATACGGTTGAACCTATAAGAGGCGAATACACGCTGCGCTACCTCGATTGGGTGGAGCACAATCGTTTGCTGGCCGAAGAGGAATCCAATGGTCAAATCGGTTACATTCACCTCCCCGACACCTACACTGGTTCAGCCCGTGAATTCCCGAAATACTTTTACTCGCAATCGCGGAAAAAAGGTCTCATCGTCGATGGCCGCTTCAACGGAGGGGGATTGGATCCCGACATTTTCCTTCAACGTTTGGACAAGAAAGTTCTTGGCTATTGGACCCGGAGGTACTCCCACGACCAGATGAACCCGAACGTGGCTTCCCGCGCCCATATGGTCTGCCTGACCAACCGCCAGGCGGGCTCGGGAGGGGATATGCTCCCCATGGAATTCCAGATGAAGGGAATGGGACCGGTCATCGGCACGCGCACTTGGGGAGGACTCGTCGGCGTGTCGATGTTCATTCGGCTTATCGATGGAGGGGGCCTAACGGCACCCGATTACCGCATCTATGATCCAAGCGGTAAATGGGTCGTCGAGAACAAGGGCGTCGAGCCGGATATTGTCGTGGACCTGGATCCGGTCGAAGTTGCGCGAGCCTATGACGCTCAATTGATGAAGGCGATCGAAATCCTGAAGCAAAGAATCAAGGAAGATCCCAGGCCGTGGCCCAAGCACGAGTCGTTCGAGGTGGACAAGTAAAGCCTGGGTTGCGCTATTCTCGGAGACAAAGCCTGGGTTCCAAGTGTGGGGAATTCTGTTCACTCCGTTGGCGATAGGTTGAGTCACGAAGGGTATTCGGCCTATCTATCGCTTCGCGAATACGGTCTCATCCCCATCGTGACTCATCTTCTCTTGAGTCGTTCATGTAGGCAGCGCTCGGATTCTCGACACCGTAGATCCGCTATGATAGGTGTGCATTGATCGCCGTGAGACGATTTCCGCAGCGCGCTACAATTTTAGACACAGCGAGGACCATGAGCCGAACGGCGATCAATGCACACTTGACTTTCAACATCATCGGTTCAAGTCGCCATTTATTGCACCAACGTCATCTTGAGTGTCTTTTCATAGCCCTGCGGGGACATCGCGCGGAATCACCGCACTCGAATCAAATGGATCCGGATGTTTCGATACAGATGAACCACGCTCCATCGCCAATTTCACCTATTCCGTAACTCCTTGCAAAAATTTATGATACGCCGCCTCTGGCAAGCATCAGCGTTTCAGCAAGCAGCCACCTAAAATTTTTCAAAAAATACTTGAATTTACTTTGTAGAAATATTATACTTTGCATTGCAAAGCAATTTGTTAAATAAAAAGGAGGTTTTCCATGAATGAACCCGAGCTGCAAAAAGCCCTGGACGACATCAAGGTGGTGCGCGAAATGATAGAACGCAATCGCAGGGCCACAATGGAATCGGGCAGTCTGTTCATCTGGTGGGGAGCACTCTCACTCGTGGCGATATGCCTTACTTATTATTTCCAGTCAATCGGGTGGTACCCGCAGATCGGCCTGATATGGGGCGCATTTCTCATCGCCGGCTATGCCGGGACCTATTCACACATCAAAAAACTGACGAGAAGCCGACCCAAAAATTTCATCGACCGGGTGATCGGTGCCACATGGTTTGCATGCGGCATCTCCGTCATTATCTTTGCCTTTATCGCCCCGCCAGCAGGTGCTTTCGACTGGGCATATATACCTCCGATGGTCACCATTATCCTCGCCATGGGCGTCTTCATTTCGAGCTTTCTGTATGACTGGCGGGCGCTCAGTTTCACGGCTTGCCTGTGGTGGGGTGGAGCGCTTGCAATGCTTTTCTATGAAGAAGGAAGCTTGCTCATCATGGGGATTCTCGTGGGGTGCGGAATGATCGCGCTCGGCCTCGCGGCAAAGACGCGCCAGAAGCGGGAAGAACTTGCTGCGGACAGCAGTGCATGAGGAGAATTTTCCCATGGAGACGATCGATCCACAGTCACTGGACAAGACGATACACTCTCCGGTTCGCCTCGCAATAATGGCGGCGCTCGTTGCTTCAGAGGAAATCGAGTTCAGACTCCTCAAGGATTCCTTTTCGCTGACCGATGGGAATCTCAGCAGCCACCTTCTAAAGCTCGAGGAAAGCGGTTACATAAAGGTAAAGAAGACTTTCAAAGGAAAGCGCCCTCTGACAATACTATCCGCAACAAAGAGAGGGAGAAGAGCGTTCGAAGATTACGTTGACAAGATCGAGCGCATCATCGGGCGCGCCTCGAGCAGTTGATAAGATTGTTCAGCGTTCGAGTTCTTTTTTTATTTCGGTGGGAAGGGCAAAAGCGGCTTCATGAATCTCGCGGTTATAGTAGCGAGTAAGTGGCTCCACTCTCTCAATGCGTTCCCCGATAATCATCATTGGATCCACCGAGCGGGTAGCATACGTCCACGTCCACATACCGGCGCCGTAAATCGGTACGCTGCCAAAATAAGGATCCGCTCTCCCAAAGATCTTTCGAAGCGTCCGCACGATGCTGAGGAACACGTCCCAGAACAAGACCGGTGATTCGCTTTGAAGTGCAAAAACGCCTTCAGGCTGGAGTAGTCTTTCACAGCCGTGATAAAAATCTTCACCAAACAGTCCCTCGGCCGGGCCCACCGGATCGCTTCCATCGAGAAGGATGACATCGAAAGGCTCCTCTTGGGCTTCTTTGACATAGGCGACTCCATCCTGGATAACCACTTCCAAACGTGGATCATCCCATGCAGTGCCAATGGAGGGAAGATACTCCTTACAGGCTTCGACAACCATCGAATCGATCTCGACCATGACCACTCTTTCGACTTCGGAATAGCGCAGGACTTCCCTGGCGGTGCCGCCATCTCCTCCGCCGATGATGAGTATTCGCCGGATGAGGGGTGCGGTGGTCATTGCTGGGTGGACGAGCATTTCGTGATAGAAATACTCATCCCCCTCGCTCGTCATGTAGATACCATCGAGGGTGAGGGTGCGGCCGAACTGTTCCGACTCAAAAATATCAATTTTCTGGTAGGGGCTCTGACCGGAGTAGAGGGATCGTCGAATTTTCAGGCCAAAGCGCACTCTGTCGTTGAATACTTCGTCGTGCCAATCTGCCATTTGGGTCGTTGGGTGTTTCTCAGGATTCGTCGCTGGCTCATGGAATAGAAACAGAAGGCTTGGTGATCTCGCCGCCAGCTTCTTCGGTGCGGTGACCAACGATGCGTATCGAAGGGCGAGGTGGATATTGACCCCGATCGAGAGCCATTACCTCCGCTCCTTCCGCCCTCAACGCCTTCTTCAGAAATTCGTGGGCAGCCTCAGGAATGCAATCCCCGCAGGTGTAGCAATCGACTGCGGCATAACCGTACTCCGGCCAGGTGTGGATGGAAAAGTGGGATTCCTCCACGACGACCACTCCGCTAACACCTTGAGGAGAGAACGTGTGGAAGATCGATCCAACGACAGTAGCACGTGCCGCCTCAGCTGCGAGCCGCATTAAACGATCGAGTCGAGCCATATCGTTGAGTACTTCAGTGTCACAATCATAGTACTCAACCAGCAAATGTTGCGCCGTGGTCTTCAATCACGTACCTCCTTTCTGCAGGATCGGTATCGTTCGGCTAAATTGCCGATCCCGAGGCCAACTATCATCTGCAATCCCAATCCGACGAGATAGCTGTCATTGTCGTCTTAGCCAATGCCGGATGGAAATACTGCAAGTAGTTTGCTAGATCATGAGGCTAGAAAAAAAGTATGCTTTTTTTCTTGAACGATTGTCAACCCAATTATGATCCGCGTGCTGATATCCTTCAAGACCTCTCAGGCCTGGCGTTCTACTTGAAGACCGCGGAAACCCATCTCCCAGCTAAATGGGCGATAACCACGACGGCAACGGCGATAACGAGGTGTTCCATTATCGCGTTCCAGGGATTCACCTTCGTCAATTTCGCCACTGCATAACTCAGAATCGATACCAGAAAGAGCCCCCAAATCACACTGACGACAACTGCTGTGGTTAGAGAAAATAGAAAAATCGGGATCAAGAATGTGAGCGCCGTTGCAAACTTCGACACAAAAGTTGCGATCGTTGCAGCCCATACCTGGCCTGAGGTGTGCATATTTTCGGCCTCCTCATGTATGTGCATTCCTATTGCATCGGACAGGCTGTCCGCTATCGCAATGATTACTATGCCTCCGGCCACAGCGAGTACCGAGTGAGTACCGGAATGGAGGCCGATGATCAGACCCAGCGTGGTAATAACTCCCGACGTTAGGCCAAAGCTGATTCCTGTTTTGATAGATTCCTTCATCTACGGATCGCTCTCTCAACGAAGCATAAGTTGATCATTAGAATCTCGGTAAGCAAATGCAATCGACCGGCGTGTGATCACTTGCATATCCCGATATAGAAATTAGCCAAGGGCTGAGCAGCATAGCACGGATTACCATTGCGAGTCAATTTTGATGTTTGCCTGCCTCTCGAGAATGCATCACGCATCATTTTTCCCGCTCGAGGAACGCGCGAACATTATAGGAACCGCTTCCTGTCAGCTCGCCTCCTCGATTTCATCTTTTGAAAATAAATAAGATACAGCTGCCAAAGATAATCGTAGCAACAAATATTGTTACAATATCAGGCTGATGAAAGATAATTACTTTGAGAAGCAACAAAGGCCTCGATAAATATCCCGATTCCTCTAACAGCAAAGCAGCAAGCTAAGGGCACTTTGCAAGCTGAGCAGCATGGAGGTACGAATGAGCATTGTATTCAACAAAAGAGAACCCCAGGCACATGTGGATCCCATCTTTTTGGATAGATGGTCGCCACGGGCGCTTTCCAGGGAACCGGTGCCCGAATCAATGATTGAGTCGCTGTTCGAGGCCGCGCGTTGGGCGCCATCTTGCTACAACGAGCAGCCGTGGCTTTTTATCTATGCAGCTACAGAGGAGGATCTGTCTCTTTATCGCCCTTTGTTGGTGGAGGGCAATCGTCAATGGGCCGATAACGCCCCCGTTCTGGCCTTCGCACTTGCGCGCAAAAACTTTGCCCGAAACAACAAGCCCAACGATTGGGCGGCATTCGACACTGGAGCCGCATGGATGTCCCTTGCTCTACAGGCCCGACGACTGGGCCTATATGCCCACGCAATGGCCGGCATCCTAAAGGACAAAGTCTACGAGGTCCTGAATATCCCGCGGGATGAATATGAGGTGATCTGCGCGATTGCAATCGGACGCTACGGCGATCCATCACAATTACCGGCGTCGCTCAAGAGCAGCGAAATACCAAACAAGCGGAAGTCCCTGAATGAGGTTGCAGTACAGGGGAAGTTCTCGGATTAGCAAGATGCGAAAATGGATTTTGCCGGAGATTCTGGGCAGCTCGAAAAAAACCGTGTTAAGAGCGGAGTTCCCTTCGAAAAATATTTTTCATAGCGGCGAGCATGATCATGCTTCCGTCGGTACGACACGGAAATCCAGCTGATTTCCGAGCCGCAGAACAGTGAGGGTGACGGGCTTCTCCGAGGTCCATGGCGTCAAAAGACGGTGTACATCATCCACGCTCGAAACGCGTTCGCCATCCAGCGCGACAATAAGATCGCCTTCTTTTATTCCTGCCACCTGGGCAGGCCCGCCTTTGGCCACCGACACCACTTCGACGACGGTCGTACTGGAAAGATCAAGCCCGCGCTGCATCCGGCGGCTGATCGGCCGCGCCTGACCCACGATACCCAGGTATGCCCGACGAACTTTACCTTTGATGATGAGTTCTCCCACAACCCACCTTGCCGTTGAAGCAGGCACGGCGAAGCTGATTCCCTGAGCCATATTGATCATTGCCGTATTGATGCCGACCACGCGTCCGCGGCTGTCCACCAGCGGACCGCCGGAGTTGCCTGGATTGAGGGCTACGTCGGTTTGAATCACATTTTCGATGAGCCGGCCGGATCTGCTGCGGAGGGTGCGCCCAAGGGCGGATATTACGCCGGTTGAAACAGTGCTTTGGAATCCGAGCGGATTCCCGATGGCGATCACGAGCTGGCCGACCCGTAGCAACGTGGAATCCCCCAGTTCGGCAGCAGGCAGTCCGCTCGCCTGGACACGCACGACGGCAAGATCGGTCGCCGGATCCGTCCCCACCACTCGACCCGTGTATTTGCTACCATCCGTTAGACTGACGGACAGCGCGCCCGCGTTCTCCACAACGTGGCTGTTGGTGAGCACATAGCCATCGGGGGCGATAACGACGCCGGAGCCCGCTCCATCCTGTCGGGAACGCGACGACTGTCCACTCAATCGTATTCCGATACTGACGACTGCGGGTCCAACACTTTCCACCACACCGACAACTGCACGGGAATAGGCGTCGAGCAAGTCATCCTCGTGCGCGGGATGATCCGGTAACGGAGCGTCTCCATTTACCTTACCGCGACCCTTTGAATCGTATATTGGTACTAAATTATTTTTTATCCTACGCATTGCTTCTTTCCTCTAAGCTGAATATAACGTCCAGTCCATAAAAAACAAGATCTCCGCCGCCCAGAAATATGTGAGCTTACTTACACTCCTGTAACGGCAGGAATGCAGCAGAAGTTCGGGTTCATTACTGAATTCTTGAGAGAAAGAACGCTGGAGAGAATTGAAGGCTCATGCGGTGACGTTTAATCCGCACACTCAACCGCAATAGCATTTCGACTCGAAGTTGGATCAGGCATTCGGCGTGGAGACATGATTCTGCACACGTGCATATACGATAAGATGCCCCCCAAGAAGAGTTCTCTTGCAGACAGCATTTGCAAAACGATGCAAGGGATTCTTCGTTCCCCATTGCTTTGCGGGGGCATTCATAAAAACGGTAGACAGACCAGATGTTTCCACCGTCTTCTTCAATGTCCGTGGCGTAAAAAACCAGAAATGGTGACCTGTCGAATAATGCTTCCACGGATCCTTCTTGAGATTCAGGAGGCTCTGTAAATTTTTTGCACGGGATGACAAGCTGGCGAGATTGGGTACTTCTATCCGAACCACTCCACTGGAGCTGAGGAGACGCGCAACTTTCTCGAGCGTCGTTCGGGGATTCTTAACGTGCTCGAGCACATGATTCAGCACGATCGCATCGAACGAACTCTCAGGCAGCTCGATTTCCTCCAGTATCCCTTTATGAACAGTGAGGCCCAGCTCGTCCCGAACATAACGGATCATTGCCGAGGCGATTTCAGTTCCTTCGGCTCCCCACCCCAATTTGGCTGCGACTTTGAGCAACGTGCCTTCTCCAGCACCCACATCAAGGAGACGCCCTTTCCGACGCAACACCAACTCGATTTCGGCGAGGAGCTCAGAAAAAACATTTTTTCTCTGTTTCAGCTTATCGATGGATCCTCTGAAATAATCCTGCCCGTATATAGCGGATTCAGCCTCCTCATAATCGGGGTATTTTTCAGCGAACTGAAGTCGGCACCTTCTACATTGAACGACACGCCTCCCTTGCCGCGTGATAAAAACCACTCGGGTTGGATGTCCCGGGCAATTTACGCATGTTTGCTTTTCGCTCATTAACTTGCAAACCCGCTATTCGATCAATGGAGCAATAACTTTATCGAAGTGCTCTCGGCACTCGAGTGCGAAAGGCTTACTTTTTCATTAATAAATATCAATATACTTTATTATTTATAGCTCACAATTACCAGACCTTCCAGCAGCGTCCACAATGACAATAGCTCAATTCCTGCCATTGCGCTTGCAATCATATGATCGGCAATTGTATCATCCTATCCAATCCTTCCCTAGAAAACCGCCCAAACAATCATAATGTTATCAGGGGGATGCAATGTTCTCTAAAACAACCGGCTTTTTATTCTTTGACCTTTTGCTAATCATCATATTCTGCTTTGCTGTTTCAACCCCTGCTCAAGACACTCGCGTACTCGACGGAGAAGATGAAGACCTGGCGCAGCTCGTGCAGTGGATGACAGGTTATTTCAGCAGCGAGGAGCAAGCGTCAGCTGATTCCGACTATGTTGATGTACGTTTGCGAATGGTGCGTATTTGGCAGGATCGTACGGACGGCTACTGGCTCTATGTGGAGCAGGCCATCGCGATCCGCCAGCACAAGCCCTATCGCCAGCGCGTGTATCATTTAACCCGCCTCAACGAAGATACCTTCGAAAGCTCAGTGTATATGCTGCCCGACCCCGTCCATTTCGTTGGAAAATGGCGGACACCCAGCGCCTTTTCAACCCTCAGTCCGGATTCTTTGCAATTTCGTGAGGGTTGTTCGATTCTGCTAAAGCGAAAAGACGCCAATGCATTCATAGGAAATACAAAAGGCAACTCCTGCGCCAGTAAGTTACGTGGTGCATCCTACACTACCTCGGAGGTCATAATCAAGCCGGACGCGCTCATCAGCTGGGACCGCGGATTCGACGCTAACGGCAGGCAAGTATGGGGAACGACAAAAGGAGGCTACATCTTTAAAAAGCTGGCCAAGCAAGTCAACTCGAAATAAAGCGAGGTTAATATGAGAACTGTTGCACTGGTTGCGTTCATAACGATGTTGCTATGCTCCATCTCTTTCTCGGAGGATTTGCCGGCCGGGGATCGTGCTCTGGGGACCAGAGAATATGACCAGTATGAAAGACCGACTGTTTGCAGAAGCTGCCACGCGGATTTTTATCAGCAGTGGACTCAAGCGATGATGTCCCAAGCATATACACACCATTGGGATGAAATCGAATATTTCGAGCTGGCCGTTCCCCATGCAGAGAAGGATGAAATGGTAGCAGGTGTCAAGGCCGGATGTAATGGATGCCATGCGCCGCTTGCCTTCATGGCCGGCGATGTTCCACCTCCACGTCCCGAAGAGAATTCTCGCGCGAACGAATCGGTCTCGTGCGATGTGTGCCACACCATCATAGGCTTCGAAGGAGAGACCCCACACAACTACAACTATATCTCAAGCCCCGGCCGCATGAAATATGGACCGAAACCAGGATTGGAATCTCCCCATCACGAAACGGAGCAGCTCGACTTCATAAAACAATCGGAGTTTTGCGGCACTTGCCACAATGAGATGAGCCCCTACGGCGTTTGGGTGAAATCTACACAATTAGAATGGAAGGACGGTCCCTATTCGAAAGAAGGTGTCCGCTGTCACGACTGCCATATGCCTGTTGCTTGGGCAAAGAACGCCAAAATGGCGGAAGAGAACTGGATCGCGCAGCACCTCTTTCACGGAGCCCATGATCCAGGGAAACTAGCGGGAGCGGTGGAATTACGAATGCATCCAGAAGAAAGGGAAGTTGAGCTGGACGGGATCGTCGCAATCAAGGTGCAATTGTATAACGCCAAAGCGGGTCATAAAATACCCACAGGCTCTGTAGAGGATCGCATTGTTTGGCTGCACGTAACCGCGACCGATTCGGATGGGAATACCTATCACATTCCAGTTGATAAAAAAGGATTTGACGGAGAAGAGTATACAGTTGCATCCGATGTGCTGGCCTACCAGGACATGGGTCTGCCTCTGGACATCAATAATTTTCGAGGAATTCAGCGCGACGGCGTTCCACTAGGCGATCGGATTTTTCGCATGCCCTATTTCGATCCACAGGGGCGCATGACGATCATGCAGTGGAATACCAAGGAGCTCGGCGTCGACTATCGCATCGGACCCCGCGAGACCAAAATCGAAACGTTCACTTGGGAACTTCCCGAAGATATTGCCGTCGGCAAAATCATGTTCGAAGCAACGTTGAACTGCAGAAAACTGGTAAAATCAGTGGCAGATTTCCTCGAAGTTCCCGAAGATGAAAGTGAAATTATGCTGATCAATAAAACGACGACATGGATCGAAGTTTACGATTAGAACAGGAGGTTCTGCAATGAAATGGTGGAGATGTGTATGCATCGGTGTGATTTTTGCCACCGTCTCCTTCCCTTTGGTGCTGACGGATGTGAACGCGGTTCCGGCATTCTCCCGCCGGTATAAAATCTCTTGCTCGACTTGCCATGCGCCGTTTCCCAAGCTGAATCCATACGGAGATGAATTTGCCGGAAACGGATTCATTATTCCCGAAGAGGAAAAAGAGCGCGACTACGTGTCCGGTGGAGACAATCTTCTATGGTTGAACCGCCATTTTCCGATCGCGGTGCGTTTCGATGCGTTCGCCGTATACGAAGAGAATAAAACCGTTGAAAATGACCTTCAAACTCCTTGGGGACTAAAGTTGCTGTCCGGCGGGACGTTGTTCAAAAACATCGGATACTACTTCTACTTCTATCTCTCCGAGAGGGGCGAAGTCGAGGGCATCGAGGATGCTTATATTCACTTCGATAACATAGTAAAGACAAGCTTGGATATCATGGTCGGACAATTCCAGACTTCCGATCCCTTGATGAAACGGGAGCTGCGCCTTACTTTCGAAGACTATGAGATCTATCGAACAAGAATCGGGGAATCCGAGACGAACCTCGCGTACGATAGAGGCGTAATGTTCGTTTACGGTATCGACCAGACGGGAACCGACTTGATCGCAGCCGTAGTGAATGGCAACGGGAAAGAGGAGGCCGGTGACGACCGGAAATTCGACAACGACAAATATAAAAACGGCCTCCTGCGGATCAGCCAGGCGGTAGGGGATGTGCTGAGCATCGGTGGATACGCGTATTACGGAAAAGAAGCGCTCGGAAGCAGGAAAAACGAAATCATTTACTTTGGCCCGGATCTCAATATTTCCATCGGTCCCATCGAGATCACCGGCCAATACCTCCTGCGCAAAGATACCAATCCAACATTTGTCCAGAATCCAAGCGACATCGAAACACACGGTATCGTCGGAGAGATCATTCTCGCGCCACAATTGGACAGATCGCGGTATTATTTTACAGCCCTATACAACCGAATTGATTCCGACTTGAACGCTTTCGATTACGAGACGGCAACCATGAGCACAACCTACCTGGTGGCCCGCAATCTGCGGCTGCTTGCTGAATTCACGTACAATCTCGAAGACGAGCTGAGTCGTGTGGTCGTTGGATTATTGAGCGCGTTCTAGATTTGTTACGTGCGTTGAGCCCGGCCAGCGCCCGATTTGTGCGCTATCTCAAGATCAGTAGATCGGGCGCCGCCGGCTCGTATTTCAATTCATACTTCAGTGCGCCTGACGTCGTTTCTCCCTGCGTCGATGCGCTCGGCGATCACCTTACCCATTCTTACCGCCGAGGCAATCGTAGCGGACAACATGGCTATGGAGGCAGCCGCAAGGCAGAGGTGTTGAGGAATTGCGCTTGGGCGGAAGGATGCTGCGGCGATGCCTCCACGAGCCAGTTGTCGAGATCGTTAGGCCCTCCATATCTTTTTCGTATACATTGAGGAGCGACTGGCTGCTGGCACCCGTTTCACCTGTGTAGCAGGCGTTTCTGTCGTCTTCGACAGCGTAGCTGCAATTCGCCGCTCTCTCGTATTTGGCATTTTGGCCGGTTCCCTCTCCATTTCCCTGTCTAAGCCGTTCAACCGTGATCGCGTTGAGGCCCCCAGCGAATTGGACAAGTCCTGCGCCCGAATATGTGATCGCGTCGATCGCTCGCCAGCCGCTCCCGTGGACTACATGACAGTTATTTCCCACGGGATTGCACGGATCTTCGAGTGAAATTGCATGCATAGCGTGAGCGGTGTTGCCGGCGGCATCTCGCACTGCAGTTGACAGCGTCATGTGCCCGTCCAAATGGAGCAGCGTGTTCAAAACCAACTCGCAGGGAGCTTGGGCATTTTCCATTCCTACATCGATCACAGCAATCCGCAGCCGCACGCCGGCAACACCAAGGCTATTGCTAGCCGAATCACCGAGCCTTGCCGCGCTCATTACCACACCGCCAAACACCGCTAATATGGCAAGTGGATTTGGCGTAGTGGTTTCAGGACCGGCAACCTGGAGAATCTCATCTCTCGAATTCGCGCTGCAAAGCCCAGATACGTTGCATATCTTCGCCGCAAAATGAGATTTATCGGTGGGTCTGAAATTGAATAATGGGAGTTGTGTTTGCTGTTCTGCAACTCCCGCTGGAGTCGTCATCTTCCCTGACTGAGCTACCGAGGGAAAAAAAATGGCGAAAAGAGAAGAAACAATAAGGAAAAAAACAGAAGCTCCGTGTCTCATAGGAAATCTTCTCCCAAGGTGCAAATTTTTGAGACCGTAGACTTCTGTCGATTTAGATGTACCTTCTAATGAGCCAACGGCGGATCAAAGCAAGAATCATGCGAGGAACTCATGCCAAACCCTTTTTCTCGGGAGCAGAGAACCACCGGCCCCCACTGGGTCCCCTTTACCAGCGAAGAGACTCCCACGGTACGCTAATTACGGACTTGACCGGGCACAACCACGTGTTTATAATAGCAGTGTTACGAAAATTATTATCGTAATATTTGAATTATAGGCGATACGGAGAACGTAATAGGGCTGTTCTGGGACAATAAATTTCCAGATGGGAGCAAAATCGTGAGGCCGGTTGCAATATGTTTTTTTCTTTTAGTCGCTTTCATTTTTGAGCCGGTATTCGGACATGGCTTGAAGTATACAGTCGCTCGAGGAGATGCATTCGTAGTCGAGATATACTGGGGGAACAATACCAAGTTTTCCAATGAAAATTACGAAATCTACCGTCCGGGCGAGGAAGCCCCCTTTCAGGTCGGCCGAACCAATGCAGACGGCAGGGTGATCTTCGTCCCCGACAGCAGTGGAACCTGGCGCCTCAGGGCATTCTCCGACGATGGACACGGCGTTGACATCTCTTTGGAAGTTGGCGAAAACAACATTCTAATCGAGCCCGGCAAGCCCGCGTTCGAACGGTACTCACGGTTTATTTTCGGCGTTGCCGTTATTTTTGGGCTCTTCGGAATGTTCAGCCTCTTCTATCGAAAAAGAAGATCATAAAAGACCTTGTCGATTCCTATGTTGCTGGTAAACGATCGCCGCGCTTCCCTCCGAGCCTCACTTCCCAGCAACGGAACAGGAGACCACGATGCACATCCCGGACGGCTTCATCGCCCCAAAGATGTACATTCCCGCGTATGCGGCCGCCGCCGGTTTTTGGGCTTATGGTATCAAGCGCGTCAAGGAAAAGCTGGATGAGGAGGCAATACCCTATCTCGCTGTCCTGACCGCGTTGGCATTCGTCCTCATGATGGTGGCGATCCCACTCCCCGGAGGCACAACCGTTCATGCCGCCGGGATCGCTCTGCTCGCAATCCTTTTCGGCGTCTGGACTTCTTTTATATCCATATCCATGGTGCTCCTGCTTCAATCCGTCATGTTTGGTGAAGGTGGGATAACATCCCTCCCCATCAACGCCCTGGCTATGGGACTCATTGGGAGCGCCGTTGCGTATTATGTTTTCAGGGCTCTGCAAGGAATCCCCAAGAAAATCGCTTTATTCGCAGCGGGGTGGTTTTCCATCAATGTAGCGGCTTTCATAGCAGCGCTTGCATTGGGGGCTCAGCCGGCGATCGCCCACTCCACGGACGGGTCCCCCTTGTTTTTCCCATTCGGTTTTCACATCACCTTACCGGCCGTAATGGTTCCTCATATGCTGATCGGTATTGGCGAAGGTGTCTTGACCGTTCTCGTCTATCAATTCGTCGCGAAACAAAAGCAAAAAGGGGAAGCATGAGGGATAAGATCATATTCATTCTTTATTTCGGCTCGGTGGTTTCAATAACTTATATCCATAACATCGGATTTCTTTTAGCCGGATTGGGAGTTGTGGCTCTCATTTCCCAGAAGAGCCTTCCGCGAATTGCAAAAAAAGCAGCCATTGCTATCGCATTCTTCAATTTCATCGTAACGATCTCGTACTGCACCCTTTCTGTCATCAAAGGAAATTTCTCGATACACTATATCGCGTTGATCAATCTAAGAGTCTTCTTGCTAACCTCACTGACCTTCCTGGTTGCCGGCCGCATCAATCCATTCAAGGCGCTGGGCCTCTCCCGTTCGATTCTGTATCTGCTCACTCTCGCATACAGCCAGGTTTTGACCATGCAGCGCTTATTCGACGAGTTTCGGCAAGCCAGAAGGAGCCGGTCGATAGCACGTCTATCCATGAGGGACATGTATCGACACGGTGCTTCAACCGGAGCATTCTTGCTGCGCAAATCGATCAACGATGCTACAGAAATCTCCCAAGCGATGAGATCCCGGGGGTTCTTCAATGATTAAGGTAGAAGAATTGAGCCACATCTACAACGGCAGCGAGCACGTATTGAGGGATCTATCATTCGAAATCCATAGAGGAGAGAAAGTCGTATTGCTGGGTGCCAACGGCAGCGGGAAGACAACGCTTCTAAAAATCCTGAACGGGCTCGTCTTCCCTATAAAAGGACGATGTTATTACCAGCACCAACGAATAACCAAGAGCTCGCTGAAAGAGAAAGCATTCAATCGTAAATTCAGGAAGGAAGTAGTACTGCTGTTTCAAAATCCCGAAGCTATGATTTTCAATCCCACAGTATACGATGAAATTGCCTTCGGCCCCCGCCAGCTAGGCGCAAACGGTATCGATAAGACGGTGAGGCATTGGGCAGAGACTCTTGGATTATCTCGCTACCTGGATCGCCCCCCATTCGAATTGAGTAGCGGTGAAAAACAAAAAGTGTGTCTCGCGTCGCTCCTCACCCTTGAGCCAGAGGTCTTGCTGATGGATGAGCCAACATCCAAGCTCGACCCTCGGAGCACCGGCTGGCTCGTCGACTTCCTGCAAGATCTCGAGGTGACAACCCTTGTAACGACACACAATCTTACACTCGCTTCCGAATTGGGTGAACGCACGATGGTGCTGTCGGAAAACCATGAATTGATCTACGACGGTGAGATCGATGCACTGCTTGAAGATCGAGAGAAGCTGATGGAAGCGAACCTGCTGCACACTCACAGGCATAAACACGGAGAACTCGAGCACGGACATTTTCATACGCACGATTGGGAGTGAGGAGATGGCCAAGAAAGAAAACACGATACGCTTCAGTGTATCCCTCTCGGAAAAGCTGCTGAAAGAGATGGACAGGCGCGTGGTGAATAAAGGCTATTCGTCTCGATCAGAATTCATCCGCGATCTGATAAGAGAGAAGATCGTCGAAGACAAATGGCAGACTACCAAGGAAGAAGTAGTGGGCATTTTGTCGATCAGCTACGACCATCACCAGCGAGATCTTACCGAGAGAATCATGCATGCCCAGCATAGCCGCTACGTGAACATCTTGTGCAGCACCCACGTTCATCTCGATCACAACAACTGTCTCGAAACGATTATCATGAAGGGGAGCCCGCCGGAGATCGAAAAAATCAGTATCGAGATTTCCGGTATCCGTGGTGTCAAATTCGCCAAATTGACCAGAGCCTCAAAGGTCGAGTCTTGATTTACAAACATCGGGCTTCTGCACAAAATCCAGACTCCCTTCCCTATCCCCACACAGCCTTGAAACCGAAGTTGGAACGAAGGTCCCCCATCCGGATGCCTGTCCTCTCCCGCTCTCTTTAACACGCCAAAAGAACCCCGGTAGGTCGCGTGACTACGAACCAAGCGTTGTTCTCTTTGCTCTTAACTCCTTGTCGTATAAAGAAATAAGAATTTTTTAAAAAAATTCATCTGTATTACTTGACATATACACCAATACAGTCTATATTCTCGATAGTACCGTATTACACATGTAATTCACTTGAATGTCGTGAGGGACCGGGGCCACGGACCGGCCCAGACAGCAAGGGAGGTCGAAAATGAGAAAACACACATCATTCATACTCGCAGCAGTCCTATTGATAGTGTGGTTCCAGCCGGGCATGACATCTGTGCTCGATACTCCGGATCATCCGGAACGAAGCACGCGCTGTCTGGAGATCGGTTTTCGGATCAATATCGAACCATACCACGCATCGTGGAGCGGGTTCCTTTCGATTGATGAAAAAAACTCCCTTGCATTGGAACAAAATGGTGAGACCGTCCGGGCTACCCAAATCAAATTCACCGGCCGCAATTCACCCGTAATAAGCTTCGCGCGCAGGGGAGAAGCACTCGCTCGCGCGGTCACACGGGCGGCTCTTGCTTTGATCAAACACTGGCTAAAAACACGTTTTTGGTTTCTCGAGACAATTCGAGGGTAAATAAAAATGCTGATCATCGTCGATCCTCATAGCGGCGTGCCCGTCTACCGGCAGCTGATGGACCAAATCAAATTTCACATCACCACCGGTCTGTTGAAGCCCGGAGACGAGTTACCGTCCACGCGAACCCTCTCATCGGAACTCGGGGTCAACCCGATGACGATCAGCAAAGCGTACAGTTTTCTCGAAAGAGAAGACGTCGTTGAAAGACGCCCAGGGCGTCCACTGGTTGTAAAATCACTCCCAGGGGAAACGATCAAGGATAAAAAAATGGATCAGCTCAAAGAGAGTCTCTCATCAACCGTCACAATGGTGAAACAGCTCGGCATCGAATACGAGGAAGCGTTGAAAACATTTCGTGAACTGCTGGAGGATAAATCAGATGCTACGGCGCATTATAAGGAGGATGACAAGTAATGAACATCGTCGAATTCCAAAACATCCACCGTGCTTATAAACGCGGCGTCGATGTGCTTCGCGGAGTGAGCTTTTCGATCGAACCAGGAGAGGTCGTCGGACTTCTCGGCAAAAACGGTGCTGGTAAAACCACGCTGATTCGGATTGCCATGGGAATGATCGAAGCCCAACAGGGTGGCGCAAGGCTCTTCGGCTTGGATCCACGCGAGAAGCCGTTGGAGGTAAAACAGCGTGTTGGATACGTTTCTGAAGACCAAATCCTACCCAATTTTCTCAGAGTGGAAGAGGTCATACAGCTGCACCGCGGGTTGTTCCCAAACTGGGACCTACAATTGGAAAAAGAGATCAGCGACCGCTTCTCGATCTCACGGCGGGCGAAGATCAAAACATTGAGCAAGGGGCAGGCGCGCCAAGTGGCGCTCCTGTGCGCGGTATGCCACCGGCCGGAGCTTCTTCTTCTCGATGAGCCCGCCGGCGGCCTGGATCCCGCCGCACGCCGCGAGTTTTTAGAAACAGCCATCCAGATGTTGAACGAAACGGGCACGACGATTCTCTTTTCATCTCATTATATGTCCGATGTCGAACGCCTTGCCGCGCGGGTAGTGATGATCCACGAAGGCCAGGTGTTGATCGACAGCGAGCTCGACGATCTGCGCGAAGGTTATTCGCTGGCGCTGGTACCCCATGGGCCCAACGCCGCTCGGGCGGGACTGATAGAACTCGAACAATGTGTGGGGGTGCGCCAACGCTCCGATGCCATGCATGCGATCTTCAAACTCGATCCCGAGCAGTCACAAGCGCTTCTGGAGCGCAAGCTGGGCATCACCGGCACCCGCTGCACCAGCATCGCCCTCGAGGAGATGTTCATCGAACTGGCGGGAGGACAGTCATGATGCTCACTCTGATACGAAGAAGCAGCGCCGTCAGCTCGTTGCCCAAACTACTCCTCAAGGGCGCCCTCCTCTGCACGGTGTTTCTGGCGATATACAATCTCGCATACCTGCACCGCGAAATGGCATCCCTGACCATGCAGGTGGCGATGGTGTGGCTCGTACTTTCGCTTTACCTGGCGGTCGGCAAGATCGGCGAACGCTGCAGCCGTTTCGACATGGCCCTGCCCATTTCATCCCGAAAGCTGTGGCTGGCTCACTCCCTTGCCGCTGTGCTGTCGGGAGGCTTGGTTCTGGCGGTAGCAACCGGGATCATAGAGTATGGCATTCGCCTCTTGTACAGGTTGCCAAGACCAGCACCGGTACTCGAGCGGAATTTGTTCGATATGGCTCCGATTCTCGGTGCGGCGCTGATACTCACCATTGTGTTGCTCAACAGCCTAGATCTTTCTCTTTCCAGCATTCCGTCCAGCAAGCGGAACAGACTCATAAAAGCCGGTGTGCTCTTGGGCATGTTCGGCCTGATCATCGTGCTCGGCCGTCTTTCCGCGTTCAGCGCATTTATTGTGCTTTTTGCCGCTTTCATGGTTGCATGGCGGAGCTATCGTGTGCTCCCCGTATCCTTTTCCCTTGTACCGCTGCAGCCGGATACCGACGAGGAACCTGCCGCACTCGCCGAAGAGCAAGAATGGATCGCACCGACCGAACCCACCATCTACGGCGGCCTCCGCCAGAAGAGCTCATTGACAACTACGATCTATCACTGTCTCATAAAATACCGGTCTATCGGCTTGGTTGTGTTTCCGGTTCTCATCGGCTGGGGGATGCTCCTCTCCGGCTTCTTCTCGGTCTGGAGGGGATGGGAAGACGAACTGCGTTACACACTCGTGCTGCTGACCGCATACTTGTTATTCTCAGGTATTGGGGGTCAATTAAAAAAGGTCTACCTGTTCGATCACTTACCCATCTCACGGAGGCTCGTGTTCGCAGTCCTCTGCCTTCCCTACTTATTTGCCGTTTTTCTCGGTTACGGAGCGGGGCGGATTGCAGTGGCCGCAATCGAAGAGCCGGCGAACGCCATTACGTACATTGCAGACAGCTCCTGCTGCCACATCCGGATCCCAATCGAATTTTGCAGGATCTCATGGAGCGGCAATCCGCCCGATAACACCTCTCCCTGGGGCGAATCCCATCCAGCTTGGAAAGCATCACTATTCAAGGAGGGAAGATCGGCTCTATATTCCCCATTCGACACGCCCGAGAACAGTTCGCCGGATTTCGTCGCCTTGCAGATAAGCAGAGCCGTTGAAGCTATCTACGAAAGATCCATACCACCTGATGATATCAAGAACCGCTATCTCGATGTGGCCCCCGATGGGAGTATCGGCATGAAGGGGGTCGGGCTCACGCTTCTGGAGAATTATCCCGACATGAAACGCAGAAGTAACGGCCCCGTATTCCCGGTCATGATATTATTGGCAAGCCTCGCATTGTTCATCCTGATCTCCATTTATCTGCGCACATTCCGCTTGAGCATAACGGACTCTGTCAGGAAAATCGTTTTCATCGGTCTTTTGCTGCTAACGTTCGTTCTCCATCTAATGCAGTACGTATTGGCCATTGATGACCACATGAAAATGTGGGTGTATATCGGCTTCTGGAAAGTTTTCATCCGGAATTTAGGTGATTTGCTGCCCGGTGGATCGATCACCATCTGGGTGATCTGCGCGCTCTTGTTTTTGATCGGCTACCGCCTTACAGAGAAGCAGTTCGAGGGGATCGAGATGCCCGTGGAAAAATAGTGAGGGTAAAGGATTATTGCAGATGCAAAGATCACGGCGAAATTTTTCAATGATTTTGCTGGATCGCCCAGGAGGAACATAAGATGATCGCCCCAACCAAGGAGCAATTCAGCGGATGCCTGATCGGTCAGTGCCTGGGCGATGCGCTGGGATTTCCGGTGGAGGGCTCCCCTCCTGAAATATGCCAAACGTACGTTTCTGAAATGCTGGTTCCCCTCAAGAGACGAGGTTTTGCGAAGAACGCCTTCGAATTCGGACAGTATACCGATGATTCCCAACTCGCCCGCGAAATGCTGCAAAGCTATGTGGAGCACAAGCGCTTCGATCCATCCGATTATGCAAAGCGAATTGCTGCTATATTCAAAGAAAACCGTATCGTCGGCCGCGGTATGGCAACAGACGAAGCGGCCGGAAGACTGATAAACGGAACACCATGGGAAGAAGCCGGAACGCCGCCTCCTTCCGCCGGTAATGGGACTGCCATGCGGGCGGGACCCATTGGGTTGATGTTCTATGACGATCCGGAAAAGATGACTGCAGCGGCTCACGATCAGGGTCGGATTACCCACAAAGACCCGCGCTGCTCCGCAGGATCCATCGCCGTTGCGGGAGCGGTTGCCCTATCACTGAAACCCGACCCTATAAATGCCGAAAAATTTCTAAGCCAACTCGGCGATTGGATGGGCAAATTCCATACATCGTTTGCCCAATTCACACGGGAACTCGCCGATTGGATAATGCTGCCGCCCAAGGACGCCGTCCCCTTGATCTCCACTTGCGGAGTAGGTCCCCAATATCATGATGGGTGGTGGGGGATCTCACCATTTGTGATAAGCAGCGTGCTCTGGAGCTTATACTCTTTTCTGAGGACGCCCGATAACTACTGGGAAACAATTTGCACCGCTATTTCGGTAGGTGGCGACGTAGATACAACAGCAGCCATGGCCGGAGCCATCAGCGGCGCCCGCTTGGGATTGAACCGACTCCCATCAGAACTTGCCCGACATCTAACAGACCAAGGCACCTGGGGCTACTCTGAACTCATCAAATTAGCAGAGCGATGCTTCGACATTAAGGAAGAACAAAAAAGAGGGGAAACAGAATCCTCGTGAACGATAGTTAGCTAAGCCAGCCAATTATTCTGCAAACGCCGTGGCTGCCAGTAGCGGCACATTCCGGTTTTATCGAGCGCTATGGTCTAGCGCTCATCTTTTTTGCGCACTGGAATACCGGCTACCAGAGCTTTTACGACCGTTTCAGCAACCACTATTTGATCGGGAGGGGCTTCGCCACCCCTGGTGCGAATATGTTCCTCAGGTATTCCATTGGAGGAAAACGTAGTGAAACGGATTTTCCGGGCACGTTCTCCTTCGAGGTAATCTTCATCGCTTGCATCATACAAAGTGATACCGTTATCCATTTCTATGATAGCGATGCTGGCTCCCACAATTGTTGCTGGCGTGGTTTCTTCCTGAACCTCCATCTTCTCCCATCGATCGACCATTCCTACGAGAACAGCATCCGCTCGCAGAATTCGTGATAATTCATCGAAAAGCTCGCCATCGATTTCTTGATGATTTGCCCAATTCTCGATCCACTGTTCCGCCCTGGTCTGGAGGCCGGCTGCCTCGAGTGCAGGTACTACGGTGGTCGCGGGGATAAATTCATAATCCATTCTCCCATCCAATTCGGAACGAAGGAGGTTGTCCATGGTGCCACACGCCACCTGTAGCTCACTACTCGGGATTCCGGGAGCAGCTGAAAAAGGAAACACGGCTATCTTCTCAACGGTGCCTAATTTCAATGAGCGGTGGACGAAGACTTTTTGGGGACGCAATGTCTGACACCCCGAATGCAAAAAGATCAACAAGGATGACAGAAAAATCCATTTTAACGATCGTGCTCGCATAATTTTCGCTCCAACATAATTGAATCACTAGCTCATCCCACTTCTGGTTCGGGTTGAATATTAGTAGATATCTAAACAATTTTCAATAAAGCAATGAAATAGAGCACGAGCCTCCATGGCATTTCAATCATTGAGATCAGGCCGGCTCTCCAATCTGAGCGTATAGAGATTCGCTGATATTTTATTTGACTGGATTTTGGTCTTCCTGTACTGAGTTATACGAGGACTCCAAGTTTTCAAACACAGCGATGCCTGAGGCTTTCGAAAGGAGAGGCGATGAACGTTCAGAGGTCACTGCTGATAATTTCGGTGCTCGCAGTAATGTTTATTGCCACGGCTCCCGCCGTGGCGCTGGCTCAAGAAGAAGGCATGTCGGGAACGCCTGAACGTCGACACGTGATTTCTACGAACCCAATCTTAGCTCTGTTCACCTGGTTCAATGGCGAGTACGAATTCAAGGCAGCAACTGCGACCACGGTGGGCGTGGCCGGATCCTATATCACCTTCAACGATGGTGATGAGAAATTCCTGAGCGCCAATTTTTTCTTCAGATACTATCCACAAGGAGATGCGCTGAACGGTTTCTTTTTTGGCGGCAGAGGGGGCTACTACAACGTGAAAGACGATGAGGAAGACGAAGAAGGGACCTTCTTTGGGGCTGGCATTGACATCGGTTACAGCTGGCTAATGGGTCGCCCCCATCCGAGGTTTTCTCTTAGCCTCGGCATCGGGGCCGTCCGTTTGTTCGGCGGTGACCTCGAGGATGTAGCCCTGACGCTGCCGACCATTCGCCTCGTCAATATTGGCGTCGCTTTCTAGGATCGCAGCGCTGGCATCCTATTCTAATTAGAGAAGCGAATCCTCTCCATCGCATAGAGGATCAAGGAACTTTTGGATCAGTCAATGATCTAAACATTTATCGATCCCCGGCACTACTGCCGGGGGTTTGACAACACGCGTTCGCTCTCCCTGAGCAAAAATCGAACGCTCCATAATCCAATCACCAAACAAAAACGATCGGCGGCCTCATACAATGATGTGCCCAGTTTAGTTCAAATTATCTGCTATTAAAGAGTCGCTTTGTCTTAAAGAGTTGCACGTTCATTAACGACTTTTCAGAATCGTATTTATATGAGATAATTAAGTATCACGACGCACTCTGCTTCGTCACCGCTGATCTTATCGACGGTGTTGCTCAAATAGCTGGAGATAGTCTTTCATGGCTCAGGAAAAAGACGCGACGGAAAGTTGAAAGCACAGCGCTCAGCTAAGTTTTCTCCTGAGCCATGTTTGCACATGAAAAGATGCCACATCACAATATTTGTCATTGCTGCATTCTACCTTTTTATTTCTATTCCCTTGACCCAGGCATCTTGGGAAACGGATGGAGTCTCGGTAAAAGGAGCGATCATCGTTTGGCAGGACCGGCGCAACTACTCGATCAACTCATACGACATCTACGCACAGCGCATTGACTCAATAGGCAATAGTTGGATTGTCGACGGTGTGGCCGTATGCACCGCAATGGGGAAACAGGATGAGCCTCAAATTGCACCGGACGGTACCGGAGGAGCCATTATCGCCTGGATGGACTATCGTGCGGGCTTCCATATATACGCGCAGAGGATCGACGCCGATGGAAACCCTCTGTGGGCGACGAATGGCATACCCGTCTGTACTGCTTCAGGCACGCGGTATGATCCAAAGATCATTCCAGACGGGTACGGTGGAGCTGTTATCGAATGGCAGGACAGAAGAGATTGGTACGATATTTACGCGCAGAAAATCGATGCCAACGGGAAAGCGCTTTGGACAATTGACGGTGCTCCCATTTGCACGGCAACCGAATCCCAGCGGCTTGCCCGCCTCGCTTCCGATGGAGCCGGCGGCGCGATCATCGCCTGGCAGGACTACCGGGACGGCCGGTGGGATATTTGCGCCCGCAGAGTCAACAGTGCCGGTGATACGCTTTGGAAGACCCACGGGGTTCCGGTTTGTACGCTGACCAACGATCAATACAATCCTCAGATCACATCGGACAGAGCCGGCGGTGCTGTCACCGCCTGGGAAGAAAACAGAAGCGGGGCAGATCCGGACATCTACGCTCAAAGAATAGATTCTCTGGGTTACCTGCTCTGGCCGGACAATGGGGTTCCCCTCTGCACGGCGACGGCAGGCCAGAACTACCCGCGCATCGCATCCGATGCATCTCATGGCGTATTCGTTGCCTGGGTCGATTCTCGCGACCTCGCCACCAATGGTACAGATCTCTATGTCAACAGTGTCGACGACAACGGTCAATCCAAAGTGCCGACACTTCTCGAAAGCCATTTCGCCAAAGTAATCGATACGGGCGCGTCGATCCACTGGACGTTATCCGACGTTGGAGAGAGCGTGCAATTCTTCGTCCTCCGCGCTGAAATACCGGATGGTCGGTACCGCGAGCTCCCCGCACCCGAGATCACTACGGAAGGTATTTCCTATACCTATATCGATCCCGGCTGCCTGGCAGGAAGAACCTACCGCTACCGCATCGAAGTTTCGGACAAAGAGGGGCGCAAGATGTTGTTCGAAACGGCTTCTCTGACCATTCCAAGTATAGCGTTGAGGCTGGAGCAAAACTATCCGAATCCTTTCAATCCAAGAACCACGATTCAATTCCATCTACCTGGAGAGGTCCACGTGAATCTGAGCGTTTTCGACCTCGAGGGAAGGCACCTAGTAACGCTCCTAAACGAAGCTTACCCACAAGGCCGCTATAGTATCCAATGGGATGGAAGAGATTCGGGAGGCAATGCGGTGAGCTCGGGGGTTTATCTATACCGCTTGAAGGCCGGGAAAACAACTTTGAGCAAGAAGATGCTGTTGATCAAGTAGCATGGCAACAGCCTTCATTTTGTCCTACCATCGAGATTCGCTTTCAGAATGATCCTGCTCTCGTCCTTCCATCAGCCGAAAATCATCCTTTATCCGTCAAAAATGGACAGTAAGCGTATCTCGTTCACCCCTCGGCTCACTGCTTGGAAGAAGTTCTTTTGGCCAACAATCCAAACGCAAAGCCAACAAGAATGGACAACAGGACAAGAATGACGACAGGCATGTTTATTTCCCAGAAGAGTATTTGGAACGCAATATTTTCCATATTCTGAAGGATCACAATCAGAATGAGAACTGCCAATATCAAGAAAACAACGAGCTTGAATTTCATGGATTTGCTCCTGTTCTAAGGAATTGACCTCCTGGCAACGCCCTTGAATTATCCCTCTGAGTTATCGAGCCCTCTTCACACTCATAAATCCCGCCGCAGGACACCTCGACAGCCACTGACAAATGATTGCATCAAAGATCGATTTCGACGCTTTCATCCAGCTCCGGAATGATAACATCCCAGCTAAAATTCTTCCTTATCTTTTCCGCCATGGCTTTGGATGCCTCGGGCTCACCGTGCACGAGAAAGATTTTCTCCGGAGGCTTATTGAAGCCCATGAGCCAGGCGAGAGTTTCGTTGTAGTCCGCATGACCGGAGAATCCGGATATGTTCTCGATATGGGCTCTCACCGGCACATTCTCTCCGTGGATTCTCACCGTCTCCTTCCCTTCGAGCATCGCTCTCCCCCTCGTTCCCTCGGCCTGATAGCCAATGAACAATACCGTATTTTTGCGATTCGGCAGCCTGGCTATCATGTGGTGAAGGATTCGCCCTCCCGTTACCATACCGCTTGCGGAAATAATGATCGCCCTGCTCTTTATCTTGTTAATCGCTTTGGACTCCTCCCGAGAATCGCACAGATGAAGATGTTTTGTCTGAAATAATTTCTTCCCCTCGAGCGCAAGGATTCTGCTCGCAAGATCCTGATCCGATATCCTTTTTCTGAAAATGTCCGTCGCATCGATCGCCATGGGCGAATCCACATAGATGGGAAGCGATGGTATCTTCCTTTGTTCTTCCAGCTCCCTGATCACGTACAACAATGTCTGCGTGCGCCCGATCGCAAATGCGGGAATCACCAATACTCCACCACGCTTCACGCTATCATTGATCACCCCCGCGAGTTCATCGTACTGAGAAACGTCCTCGTGCAAACGATTCCCATATGTCGATTCCAGCACCAGATAGTCCACATTGAACACCTGAACGGGGTCCCTGAGGATCGGTCTCTCGGGCCGTCCGAGGTCCCCGCTGAACAAAATCTTCCGCATTTTCTCGCCGTTCGACACTTTGACATCGATAAAAGCGGAGCCTAAAATATGGCCCGCATCCTTGAATTTCAATCGGATTCCATCGCCTATCGTGTAATCTTCCCCATAATAGAGAGGCTGAAATAATTTCAACGTCTTTTCGGCATCCTCAACCGTGTATAAGGGAAGCGCCGGTTTATGCTTCGAGAAACCCTTCTTATTGGCCCAGGCCGCATCTTCCTCCTGGAGATGCGCGCTGTCTTTGAGCAGAATCTCGCACAAGTCGTACGTTGGGTAGGTGCAACGAATCGGACCCTTGAAACCGTCTTTGCAGAAGCGGGGGAGAAAGCCTGAATGATCGATATGTGCGTGCGTCAATAGCACGCTATCGACTTCCGAAGGCGAAAATGTGAGGGGCTCCCAATTTTTCAGGCGCATCTTTTTCGGGCCTTGGAACATTCCGCAATCGATCAACAGCTTGTCGTTATTGACTTCCAGTAGAAATCTCGAGCCGGTGACCGTCCCGGTGGCACCCAGAAATGTCAATTTCGCCATAAGGAATCTCTCCCAGATATCATGAACTCATTAGCAATTGTCGAGGCTGCTAAGAGATCCGATTGCGCAAATATTGCAACAAGAGAAACACAAGCCCAAATACCAGTCAAGGTTATTGACCTGGAAGCGTTGGTAGAAACTTCGCATGAATCAAATTGAAGAATTTTCTTTACCAGGCAGTAACTGGACGATGGTCGCACCCCAACCTCCACCCGCATCCCCTCCCAGCCGGTAGGAGGTCACTTCGGGCATCTTATCCAGCACGGAATGCACTGTGCGTCTGAGTGAACCCGTTCCCTTTCCGTGGACGATTCGAACCTGGAGGATGCCCTTCTCCCGGCAGGCGGCCAGATAATCACGCACAAGGTCTTTCACTTCCCGCGGTTGGAAAGTATGAAGATCCAACGTGCCGTCGATCGGCAGTTCGACGGGACCGTTATTTTCTTGATCGTCGAATACCATAAAAATGAATCCTGGGAAACCGTACAGGTGAGGATCCTTTTTGTTTCAGGCCACCTGCAGCGAGCATCCTTACAATTCGATGTTTGGGTAAAGCAGAAACGAGCTGATATTACTGCGTCTCGGCTTCTCTGAGACTTGCCAATCTCGACTTCGTCTCTTGCAGTAACGGAAGATCCGGATCTGCATCCTTCCACAAGGAAACGAGCTTCTCGTAGCTTCTTATCGCTGCCCGACTGTCTCCTTTTTTCTCATGGATCTTTCCCAACAAATTCATACTGATGGGGTATAAGAGTGCACGCGGGCCATAGACCAATCCTGATTCATGCAAGCCATCTATAGAAACTAGAGCCCGGTCGAGTTCGCCATTCTCATACTGCATTTCGCCCAATTGAAAATGAACGATTTGTTTTTGCCAATCTTGCCCCGATGTCAGTATGGTATCGGCCAAAGCGGCGGCATTTTCGTATTCCCCCTTGGCGCCATGAACCAAGAATTGGGCGATCCAGACCGCTTTGGAATCGGATAGCCTTTCTTCAATAATCCTCTCCGCTTCTTCTGCCCGGCCAAGAAGGGCGCTTATGCATGCAATATTCATCCAATACTCTCGATCAGGATCATACATAAGCATCGTGGATTTTTTACTAAAGGCAAATTTGTCCTGATATTGAAGAGCTTTTGCCAGCTCGGCTTCGGCACTTTTCACGTCATTCCAGCCCATCGCATACACGAAGGCTTTCGTGATGTGCTTTTGAGCCGCGCTAATGCTGTCCCCTGCTTCAAAAAATCCTTCAATGTTGCGATCGGCGGTAGACAATGCATCGCGGTATCTGCCCTTATACATACAAACCGCTTCCAGCATATTCAACGCTCCCTGCCGCACTTTCGCGTCCATAGAGTCAGAAGTAAAAGGCTCCAAAATCGCCTCTGCGTCAGTGTACTCGCCCTTCATCAAATAGCCCCTTACTATTTGATTGGCTACAGGGAAACTCTCCGGATGCTGCTCAAAAGTCTCCTTCGCAATATTCAATGCGGTTTCATATTCTCCTTTATTGATGTAGAAATCCGATAGAAGAGCATATGCCTCGGGTGAACGAGTGACATCGGCGTACCGCTTGGCTATTTCGATACCTTTATCATAATCCTTCATCGCCCTGTACGTCACCGTCAGATGGTTCAGCGCCCGTTCATGTTTGGGTACCATCTCGAGGGCTCTCTTCAAATATTTTTCGGCTTGTTCGTATTCTTCCAAATGATATGAGTAATCCCCGATGTTATAGATCATCTCATGCTCGTTGGGATAAATTTTCTCCATTTCTTTCAGGATTTTAACTCCTTCTTGCAATCCTTCCACGGCGACGGCATTTTGAGCTCTGAGCAGATAGCGGTGCTTCTCGGGCAACCTTTGCACAAGCGCCAAGGCTCTCTGCAGCTGTGCTCTTTGGAGATCTTCAGGTTCGTGGCCCCACCAGCTTGCGTAGGCGAGCCTGTAATGGGCGAGGGCGAAGGTTGAATCGAGCTCGATGGCTCTCTGAAAAGCTTCCCTCGCTTCCTTGTGCTTGAGCTGGTTGATGTACTGCTCTCCGAGAAAATATTGCTGATATGCTTCCAAGTTCGGTGTGGTTACATCGGCGATATTTTCGCTGGTCCGCTGGATCGCGACGGATTGCTCGTTCAGCTCCTCCCGGGTCTTTTTTGCGAGCTTGTCGATCATCGATGGAATGCTTGCTTTCCCCCGCCCTTCTTCCTTCGCAGCGAAAAGATGCTTGTTTTCTCTCAAGTCGTACGCTTTGAGATCGATCGTATAAAGCTCGTCGAATCTTCGGATCGATGCGGCGATCAGAACATTAACATTCGCCTCCCGGCATATTTCTCTGCCCATACGCTCATCGATCCGCGTGACATCATTCTTGTCCATCTGGTCCAGGTAATCGAACATCCGGTCTCGCGTCAGCACCGATAACATTCTGGACTGCTCGAGAGACGTAATGAGCATTCCGGACAATCCATCCAACTCCGGTTCGTTGGTTTCATTTTCGAAATCGGCAACCGCGATGGGAATCGGAGCGCCCTCCGCTTCCCCGGGTTGGAACTTCAGAAAATACACCGCCACAATAGCGACCGCAGCAATCAACAGAGATGGAATCAGCACCGCACTCACGCGACTCTTGCGATGTTTCACGCGAATGCCCGATCTCGAGAGAAGCTCTTTGGAATCCAGCTCCGCCTTCAGCCTCCGCAAATCCACGAGCAGGTCCTCCATATCCTGGTACCTGTGCTTCGGATTCTTCGCCAGAGCTTTGAAGATGAGCCGCTCGAACTCAACGGGCACTCCGGTGCGAACCGCCGTCACCGGCTCGGGTTCCTCGTTGACGATCGAGTAAATGACCGCCTGTTCGTAATCGCCTCGAAACGGTCGGTTTCCCGTGAGCATTTCATACATCACCACACCCAGTGACCAAATGTCGGTCCGGTGATCCACCGCCTCGCCGCCACTCTGCTCGGGTGACATATATGCAACCGTTCCGACCGTCGTCCCTTCTTTCGATACCTGCGCCCAATCCATCGATTTTGCCAAGCCAAAGTCCATGATCTTCGGCTGGCCGCGACCGGTGAACATGATATTCGCCGATTTGATATCCCTGTGGATGATCCCCCTCTCATGAGCCGCCTGAAGCCCTTCGGCGATTTGAATTGAAACCTCCAGCGCGGTCTCCACCTTGAATGGACCTTGCTCGATTCTATGTCTCAGGTCCATCCCATCAACATAGGGCATCGCAATGAAGGTTTGATCTTCGACCTCGTTGATCTCGTAGATCGTGCAGATATTCGGATGATCCAGCCCGGCGGCAGCCTGGGCTTCTCTCAGGAATCGTCTCTTCTCGTCTTCGCTGCCCAATGCGTGCGGAGGAAGAAACTTCAACGCCACCGTTCGCTTGAGCTTGGTATCCTCGGCCTTATAGACGACACTCATTCCCCCTTCGCCGAGCTTTTCGAGAATCTTGTAGTGGGATATCGTCCGTCCGATCATGTGGTTATCCCCCAGGGATCAGGTATCGATGAACAAAAAGGACCCTTCGTGTCTGAAATCTTATACGTATCTATATATTACTAGTTGCAGCTGCGATGGTCAAATTGCGTATCCTATTCAAGTTCATGAGCTTGGCAGAACTCCACTCGAACTGCTCGATTGGAACTATCGCATTGCCGGCTCGGTCTCCAAGGCCAGCGTAACACCCAGTGGTGAGATAAGTTGAGTGCTTTCTAAGCCGCCCGCCTTATTCTCACCCTCTCTCCTGCTGGAGGCGCGAAATGCTGATATTGTCTTCGGAGGGCACCGGCGACCGAGCTGCACCGGCCCTGTTCGCCGCTTCTCCCCTACGATGGACTGGGGATCCCTATGCGGTCTTCTTCAGGACGACGGTGCCTGGCAATCGCGGCGCTGAGATGAGCCCCAAATAAAAGAATTAGACTGCTCACATAGATCCAAAACATTGTGATTAAGACGGTCGCGAGCGAGCCATAAATCACCTGATAATTCAGTATTCCTTTTCGTATCGTTAAAGCAAATCCGGCAACGGCCAATCGCCATGCCACTGTCGCCACCAGTGCTCCTCCCACCGCTTCCAACCACCTCACCTTGACATTCGGCACCCAGCGATAGACCGCGACGAACAGGATGAAACTCAAAATGTACGGCAGCATTCTCGTGAAGAGCGCCCACAGAGGTGTTTCGAATATTGGTTTGCCCCCTCCAAAGGGCACATTGAAACGAGATAGTAAGTTCAGGACAGGTGCCGAAATAAAGGAAAGGAAAATCACCGCTGCGAGCACGACAATGATCACGAGGGCAACTAGGCGATCCCGCAGAATAGCGAGACGGGCCGCTTTGGTTCTCCAGGCCAGGTTGATGTTTCTGGCCAGAACGGTGAACACATAGGAACCCGCCCACAGCAATCCGATTGCGGCCAGAATGCTGATAGATCCCCGCCTTTGGAAGATCAATCCCAAGTTATGTTCGACCAAATTGGTGACGCTCTCTTTGGTGACGGGGAACAATTCTTCCAGCAACCCGAGCACTTCCAACTGGACCTGCTCTTCTTCCACGAAGAATCCCAGGATCGAAATCAAAAATATAATCAAAGGAAATAGAGAAAAGAGAGCATAGAAGGCGATGCCGGCTCCCGCCTCGAGGGCCCGCAGTCTCGAAAACTCCTGAAACGCAGAAGCGAAGACCCTGTAAATTTCCTTAATAAAATTGTAAAAAATGATTAGGACGGATTTCATGAATCTCATCTTTGACTATGAGGTCGCAAAGAATCAGGATAATCCCACTGGATGATTTGATCAAGTAAGCGTCTTCAGGTGGGAAACGGAGTTCACTCACTCAAGGGTGTCCAGGATGGCTTTGAAGCGGGGATGATCGCGTAAAGGATCCAGATCGGTGTCGTTTTCGATCCATTCCTTGTGCGCGAATCCCAGTTCGACCGCCCTTTCGAAAAAATGGAGAGCATCGTCCACTTCTCCCAGTTGGCTGTGGAAACAGGCGATGCCGTAGATATTATAAGGATTGTTGGGATCGGCCTCTAAAGCCCGTTTTGCCCACTCCATGCTCTTCTCCCTCTCGCCCAATTCGATGAGGGCGCTCGAGCCCAGGTAGAGTGCGCGAGAGTCGTCGGGATTCATCTCAACATGTTTCTCAACGAGCTCCATACCTCGTCTGTAGGCTTTTTCCGCCTTCGGTGTTTGATTCAGTCCCCTGTAGGCAAAGCCAAGCATCATGGGAGCCAGGTAGTTTTCCGGATCCACACGGGCCGCTTGTTCATACAGACGAGCCGTTTTCTCGAATTCGCTTCTGACAAATGATGCGCGCGCATAGAAGTAATATGCTTCGAATAACTTCGGATTCAATCGAATGGCCCTTTCGAATTCCCTTTCCGATTCCTCGTACTGATGATCCAGCGCGACGGCAAGCCCCCGAGCCGCATGCGCTTCAGCCAGCTCAGGGTCGAGCTCGAGCGCTTTTTGGCTGGCCTTCATGGCCTCTTCCAGATTCTCGTCTTTCCTGTCGAAGTACAAGAAAAGATACGTGTAACAATCGGCTATGCCGGCGTAAGCACGCGCATAACTGGGATCTTTTTCGATGGCTTTCTCGAACATGTCACATGCGGCGTGGATGCTCTCGCGCTTCGATTGATAGAAGTATTTGCGACCCCGAAGATAGAAGTCGTACGCTTCGACATCCTTCGCCGCCGGCTTCTCCAACACATCTTTTTCTTTTTCATTCAGTTCAATCTCCAATGCTCGAACGATGTTCTCCGCTATCTCTTCCTGGATGGCAAACACATCTTCCAGCTCACGGTTGTACTGTTCCGTCCAGATATGATAACCATCGGCGACATTTATCAGCTGGGTCGTGATCCGCAATTTGGTGCCCGCCTTGCGCACGCTTCCTTCCAATATCGTTCCTACGCCCAATTTTCTGCCTATTTTGCGAATATCCTCGGGCTTTTCCTTGTAGGCGAATGCAGACGTCCTCGATACGACGCGCAGCCCGACCACTCTCGTCAGAGAGTTGATGATTTCTTCCGTAATCCCATCACAAAAATATTCCTGATCCTTCTCCGGGCTCATATCGGCAAATGGAAGCACTGCGACGGATGGCACCAAACCCTCCTCAGCGTACTGGTCATCCAATACTTCCAACTTGAGTTCTTCTTCCGATTTTTTGAGTTCCTTTATGACATCTGTCACACTCTGGTAGCGCTCATCGAGTTCCTTTGCCAACGCCTTCTCGATAATTCGCTCTAATTTCAAAGGGATGCCTCCGCGCAGATCAGATATGGGGGCAGGATCTTCATTCAAAATGGAATACACGACAGAAGCCTCATAAGTCCCCCTAAAAGGCAGCTGGCCGGTAAGCATCTCATAAAAACAGACCCCCCATGCCCAGATATCCGTTCGATGATCCGTTTCCTCGCCTCGGGCTTGTTCTGGGGAAATGTAAGCGGACGTACCGCCGCTGATGAATTCATCATGGAGCTCCGTACCGCCGGCCATTTTGGCCAATCCGAAATCCATAATCCGGGCGTGATCATCTGCGGACACCATGATGTTGGCGCTCTTGATGTCGTGATGTATGATGCCTTTTTTGTGAGCGGACTCCAGAGCCTGGGCTATCTGAAGGCCGATGTAAAGGACCCGATCCACCTCGAGCGGTCCCGCTTTTAGTTTTTCTTTGAGATCCACCCCTTCGACGTAGGCCATGGAGATGAAGAACTGGTCGTCTACTTCATCGATCTCATAGATGGTGCAAATGTTGGGATGGTCGAGGGCCGCAGCAGCGCGGGCCTCTTGAATAAAGAGGCGCCTCTGCTCTTCATCGCTAAAGGAAAGTGGACGAAAGAATTTGAGCGCAACGGTGCGCTTGAGCTTTTTATCCTCGGCCCGATAGACGACGCCCATGCCGCCTTCTCCGAGCTTTTCGACGATTTTATAATGGGAAATGGTTTTACCGATCATTCATGCCTCACTACTGATTTAGGTGTCTATGCTGAAATAAGATGGGGGGGACCATGAATAGCAAGAGATATTCCGGGATTCTAGCAGGAGCGCGGTCGTGTGTCAAAACTGCTGACCAGAAAAAATGCAAAAACTTGCTTATAAATCGCTTGGCGGCGCAAGGGGAGGAGTCTTATGTGATACTTTTCCCCGAGCTTTTGATGGGAAACCCGGTGCTTCCTGATAGCACTATCCTTTGGTCCCTAGAAGGTTATCCTTCGATCGCTGCACTACTCAGTCCATCACAGAATCGAGCAATGCGATCGTAGAGCATAAATTCTTAATCAAACAGGTTTGTCAATTCGCCGATGTTCCCTTCGATTCGCTTCCGCTGGAAACTAACTCGTAATTATAAAACAGGAGCACGAATCAACCAGAAACAAATAGATCCTTTGTTATTCCAAGCTCTTGTAAAGATTCTTCGTGTGAGTTTAGTCCAGGGCTTTTCTGCTGGAACGAAAAAAGCAGCGCCTAACCTCAAGCGAAGCTATTACTTTAATTGAAAATATAGTTGATAGTTAGCTCAACAGATGGTATAATCGAGCTGCTTCACAACCAGGGTAATTATATCCAATCTGCCAGGAGTTTATCTCTAATGGGCATTAGCACTCATAAGAGACGTGCCTATTTATTCGCATGTCTTTACTCTCATGAAATAATCCGGCAGCGCAGATCAAACTACAAAACAGACATTTTACTGGCTCGAATCGATTCGAGCGACCATCGAATGCTGCACGTCGATTCGCGGAGCACGGAAGGGATGGTTTTATCATGATCAGAAAATGCATCGTTATTGGGATCTTATTCACCGCAGTCCTGCAAGTTGTCACGCTGGCCGACGCGCGGCGCGCACGAAAGTGGACACAGCCGGATGACATTCTCATCGAGGTTGAGACTCCAGGCGTTCTCGATCTAGACCTCCCTTCGGAGCATCAGAGGATGAAAGCAACCGCTCAGGCGGACACATTTGTGCTCGCCTACTGGACGTTCGATTGGGGTGGGGGTTGCGTCGAGGAGGGCTGGACCACTTCCGATCTTTCCGAGCAGCCCGGGGCTTTCTTCCATATCGATGACTTTGCCGGTCTGGGCGGTGGGAGTTACGGCTACCTCGAACCCTTGGAAGGTAGCCAGTCGGCGTGGTGCGGTGCCCGTCCGGATGCAGCCAGCCCCATACTGTGCGGTTATGCGACGCTGCCTGGTTATGGCAACGATTGGGATCAGAGCTTTTGCTTCAAGTGTATCGATGTTCCGGATACGGAGAAAATCTACATCGACTACCTGGTTTCGTGGAATTCGGAATCCGGGTGGGATTATTCGTACACGGAGTATGCCACAAAGGGCACCTGCGATTCTCTATCGAACCTCGATTTTCTCCGCCCAGAGGATTGGATTCATTTGGCGTCTTTTGATGGTACCGGGATGAAGCAACTCCGGACGGACACCATCCCAGCCGGACACGCAGGCTTTTTGACCGTCCGTTTTCGCTTCGATTCAGACGGGGGGTGGTCCGATGAGGACGGTCTATATGACACTGATGGTGCGATCGTTGTTGACAGCATCACCGTAAGGAGCGAGACCGCCACGTACGATTTCGAGGATTTTGAAGATGAGTCTCCAGGGGATATCGCTACGACAGATGGGGACTGGAGGTATCGTGCCCAGTCGGATTATGGGGATTATGCCGCTCTCTTTCCGGGTGTTACCCAGGTCCAGGAGGATCCGTGCAAATTTGACTTCAGCTGCCTATGGACTTTCATCAACGGGTCCATGGAGACTTATGCTTGCGGAGGATTCCCCGGGCAGCTTGCCGTTCCGAATGAGAACGAGCGCGGCCAGTACATCTGGAACGAGATCTGGTCGCCGCCGGTAGCTCTGACAGGCACCGGTTCGACGGTGGAACTTGCTTTTGATGTCTACAGGGATCTCCCACTAAAAAATTTGGTTTTCTATAAGCGCCGGGTTCGGCAATGGATCGGTGGGTTCCCGGGTCGCTGGTCTTCTACCGCATCTTACTATGGCTCCGCCAGGGATTAGCTCAGGCAGGTCGTATCTGTTGGAGTTGAGCCGGGTGCTTCTCACATCCAGGTCGCGCTGGGTGTCCACGACAGGTGCGATGATTGGTGCGGTGTGTATGGTGACGGTGCATGCCACAGCCATGCTCCACTTTTTGACAATATCGAAATCCGCCGTATCGACGAAGCCGCAGCGGTTGGGCCTCGGTGGTCGCCCGGTTGGGTTATTGATACACGATTCCAAGATACTTTCCCAACGGACGGAACATCCACCGGGACCGGTCGAGTCGATGCTTGCGTGAGCATCCTCCCTTACGACAATCCCAACATTCTTCCCGCAGATTCGATAGCCTTCACATGCGAGGATCCCTCGGTAGGTCTCAAGGAGCCTGATCCGTATACCGGATTCGGATCTGCAGTGTACCTCTATGTTTCCATCCACCCGCAGAATCAGCCCCGCAAAATGGGGCATGCCATAGAAGGAGACAACTTCCGCTGGCCGGTTGTGGATTCGGCGACGGTGTCCGGTGAGAAATGGTACATGGTCCGTATGGATACAGTTTTCGTTGAGGAAGCTGGACCCCGAACAAGCCCTGTGACCGATCAGTGGTGTGTCGATCTCAATGACAATCTCTTTACGGCCGGTGATACGCTGTACTTCTTTTGCGGTGCCGAGAACGCATCAGGAATAAGAAAGTACTGGAGCAAGCTCACCGGTAATGTCCTCGACATCATCGAGGCCTGCGCGGCACCGATGGAGATGCAAATTCTACCAGGCGCCGGGCCTGCAAGGGGCGGTGACATTCTCTATGTCAACGCTTTCGGTCCCAGGGGAGGTGAACCGTACTTCAATACGGCGTTCCAGATCATGGGAATCTTCGACCAAGTGGACCGTTTTGACATCCGAGCACCCAGTTCAGGTCTCGGGAATCGTCCCGGCTATCATGTGAGAAATGTCTATCAGCAGCTTCACCCGAATTACCGGAAGATCATCTGGAATTCAGGCGACTTGCCCAACTTTACCATCTGTGACGGCATCAATGGTAAGGGGGATGATTTCTCCATGCTCTTTAGTTATTTGGACCAGCACCCAGATCCGAGTGGGGCGGGTGTCTACATTTCCGGTGATAATGTTGCCGAGGAATGGAATACACTCAACTCCATGAGCGCCCTCAACTTCAGAGATGTCTACATGCCTCACAGTCTGATCAACGCCGACCACGTGCCCAACCATGGTATTTCACCGTTTGTTATCGGAGAGCCCGGCTCGATGTTCGATCATGGCATGCCCTTTGGCCCAGATACGATCGTCGCCTATGGCGGCTGTCCGGTCATCAATAACTTTGACGTGATTTCGCCGTTTGGCGATGCAACGCTGGAGATGACGTACGGCGGCACAGGTCAGCCAACAGCTGGTGCTGTTCTATCGTACGACACGCTGAACGCGCTGGGCAATCCGGTGGGTGTCGTGCTATCCGGGTTCAGCTTCCACTATATTCGGGATGATGTTCCTTCGGGCGTTCCGGGCCGTGTGGATCACATGACGGACATCATCCGGTGGATCGGGAACATTCTCGATGACCCTTCAGGAGCCGGTGGCACGCCGCAGTTCACGAACAGTCTCGCCCAGAACTACCCGAATCCGTTCAATCCGAGTACGACCATTAAGTACTCGATCAAGGAGCGGGCGCATGTGTCTTTGAAGATTTACAACGTGGCGGGTCAGCTGGTAAAGACCTTGGTGAACGAAGAGAAGCCGGCTGGTGAATACACCAAGGGATGGAATGGCCGGAGCGATGCAGGCGATCCGGTCGCGAGTGGTGTGTACTTCTACAAGCTTGCGACGAAGCACTTCACGAAGACGAAGAAGATGGTGATCTTGAAGTAGCGCGCCTACTTTTTCGAGAATGTGGTTTTTATTAAGAAGCCCGGTTGTCGAGTGGTTGGAGGTTTGACAGCCGGGCTTTTTATTGGATTTTAGCATGAAAGTATTGTTTGACTGATTATCCGGTCCTATTTCGGGAAATTCATGCGGCGGAGCAGGTCTGCGAAGCGCGGGTCGTCACGCAGCGGATCCCACGATGGATTGACTTTTAGCAAAAACATCTTCCGCGCGCCGTCCTTCTCGTAAGCTTTTTCCATCCAGGCGAATGCCTGATCCTTATCGCCCAGCTGCGCATAGTACCCGGCAGTTTGTTGGGGATAGCGGTCATATTGATCTTTTAGACTCTCCAGATGCCACATCCAGTACCCCTCAGGTCCCGACTCGCTGTAGGCGCTATCCAATGCCGCTACCTTCTCGGGTGGCACTCCCGAGAGGGTTAACATCTTTTGTTTGGCTTTGACCGCGTCCTCATACCTCCCCATTGCCTCGTACGTATTCGCGATCAGCCTGTATACACCGGGATCATTCGGCTCCATCTCGGTCAATTGCCGGCATTGATTTATTGACTGGTCGTAGTGGCGCGATAAGCGGTATACATTGGCCAAGGTTTTCCCATAAAGAAGCGAGAGTGGATCGAGATGGAAAGCGAGCTTGGCCTCGGCGATGGCTTCCTCGAAGCGGCCCATCGCCGATAAAAAATAGGCATACTCATAGTGAGCCTCGGCAAGGCCCGGATTGAGCTCGATCGCTCGTTGGATTTCCTCCTCCCCCCCTAGCCAATCCCAGTCGAGATAAAATCGCTTCCCCGACAGTGCAAGGTACGCTTCCGCGAGTGTGGGATCGATCTCCAGAGCTTTCCTCACGAGTCTCTCTATTTCAGTTTTTGTTTCATCCAGCGGCAGGCGACCCCTCCACGCTTGAAGCTCGTAGGAAGCGGCCAGTCCGGCATACGCCTGAGCGTGATTGGGATCGGCCTCTATTGCCTGCTGGAAGTACTCGTCAGCTTTCTTGATCCCTTCTGGTGTTATAGTGTAATATTGGGACTTGCCCTTGAGGTACAGTTCGTGAGCTTCAGGATTCACGGGGCGCGCGCTCGTCAGGCGTGCCTGCTCCTCACGCGTAAGCGTGACCTGGATCTCATGAGCGATCGCCCGCGCTACTTCACTCGACAAAATCAGGATGTCACCAAAGTCACGGTCATAGTTGTCGGCCCAGAGGTGTCGCTCCGGCGCCGCTCCGATCAACTGCGCCGTGATCCTCACTCGTCCCCCAACACGGAGCACAGAACCCTCCACTACAGCACCCACGTTCAACTCCCGTGCCATCTGCGGCAGCGGCTTGTCCGCCTTTTTATAGAGCATCGCTGAAGTCCGCGAGATCACCCGAAGTGCCCCGATCTTGGATAACTCGGTGATCAGCGCCTCTGTCATTCCGTCCGAGAGGTACTCCTGCTCCGCATCCCCCGAGAGGTTGTCAAATGGCAGCACGGCCACCGAGTCGATCGCCACGGCAGGCGCATAGAATGTTCGGATTAAGACAACGGCCAGAACCACAACCGCCACTGCCACCGTCCCCAGGACCAGCCGCTTCCGGCGCCTGAGCTTCCGCAGCGCCCTGAACCGCCGCTCCTTGATCCCCAGTGCCAGCTGGTCGCTGATCTCCTCGAGATCTCTTAATAGCTCCTCCATCCCCGGGTACCGTTTCGCCACATCCTTGATGAGCGCTTTCTCGATGAGCGCTTCAACTTGGGGCGGCACTTCCTTCCTAACACTCGTCACGAGCTCCGGATCCTCATTCACGATGGAGTAAATCACTGCCGGCTCCACATCCCCTCGAAACGGCAGGCACCCCGTGAGCATCTCATAGAGCATCACGCCCAGCGACCACACGTCTGTCCGCCCGTCCGTCTCTTTTCCCAGCGCTTGCTCCGGACTCATGTACGCCACCGTCCCCACCGTCATCCCCGTCTTCGTGATTTTCGTTGCATCCAGTTTCTTTGCCAGGCCGAAGTCCATGAGGGTTGCACGGCGGCCTTCATCGGTGAGCATCACGTTTCCCGGCTTGATGTCTCGGTGGACGATTCCTTTCTCATGCGCCCGCGCCAGTCCCGAAGCGACCTGCACGGCCATAGCCAGCGCTTCGTCGATCTCGAGAGGTCCCCTCTCCAACCGTTCCCGAAGCGTCTCTCCTTCATAACAAGGCATCACCATGAACAGGCGGCCATCGGGTGTTTCGTCGATGTCGTAGACGGCGCAGATATTCGGATGTTCCAGGGCGGAAGCCGCTTTGGCTTCGCGGATGAAGCGGGTCTTTGCCGCTTCATTGGCGCTGAGTTCATGAGGAAGAAATTTGAGGGCGACGTGAGAGCCGAGTTTTAGGTGCTCGGCCTTGTACACCACCCCCATCCCGCCTTCGCCGAGTTTTGAGAGGATACGATAGTGGGAGATGGTTTCGCCGATCACTGTGGATAGGGGTAGAGGCAGTACGCGTTGCAGAATAGGGGCTGCTACATATTTCTCCGGTACTGCCCGCCGACCTCGAACAGGGCATTCGTGATCTGCCCGATCGAGCAAACCTTGCAGGCTTCCATCAGCTGTTCGAAAACATTCTTGTTTTGTATCGCGGCTTTCTGGGCGTTGCGGAGCTCCTCCGCTGCCTTCTTCTCGTTGCCCTTGTGCAATGCTTCCAGCATGGAGATTTGGTACTCCTTTTCCTCTTCAGTAGCCCGAATAACCTCTCTGGGCATAATGGTGGGTGAGCCCTCGGAGCTCAAGAACGTGTTTACACCGATGATCGGCAGCTGTCCCGTGTGCTTCAGCGTCTCATAATGCAGGCTCTCCTCCTGAATCTTGCTGCGCTGGTACATCGTCTCCATTGCGCCAAGCACACCGCCCCGTTCGGTGATTCTGTCGAACTCCATTAGCACCGCCTCTTCGACGAGATCGGTCAGCTCCTCTATGATGAAAGACCCCTGTAGCGGATTTTCGTTTTTCGCAAGTCCCAGCTCTCTATTGATAATGAGCTGTATGGCAATTGCCCGCCGTACGGACTCCTCCGTCGGTGTCGTGATGGCTTCGTCATATGCATTCGTATGCAGTGAATTGCAGTTGTCGTGGATCGCATACAGCGCCTGCAGCGTGGTTCGTATGTCGTTGAAATTGATTTCCTGGGCGTGCAGGGAACGCCCCGATGTTTGGATATGGTATTTCAACATCTGGGCGCGGGAGTCGGCGCCGTATTTGTTCTTCATCGCTTTGGCCCAAATCCGCCGGGCGACGCGGCCAATCACGGCGTATTCGGGATCGATGCCGTTCGAGAAGAAAAACGACAGGTTCGGGCCGAAGTTATCGATATCCATTCCCCTGTGCAAGTAATACTCCACATACGTAAAACCATTGCTCAGCGTCAGGGCGAGCTGCGTGATCGGATTCGCGCCGGCTTCCGCAATGTGATATCCGGAGATCGATACCGAATAAAAATTGCGAACATTGCTCTCGACGAAATATTCCTGCACGTCCCCCATCAACCGGAGCGCAAACTCGGTTGAAAAGATGCACGTATTTTGCGCTTGATCCTCCTTTAGTATATCAGCCTGAACCGTGCCGCGGACTTGCTTCAGTGTCTTGGCTTTGATCTTGTTGTAAACGTCCAGGGGCAGCACCTGGTCGCCCGTTACGCCAAGCAGCATGAGCCCGAGACCGTCATTTCCTTCGGGCAGTTCACCCTGGTAGGCCGGCCTGGGGACGCCTTTCTCCTTGTATATTGCATCGATCTTCTTCTGAACCTCATCCTCCAGTCCGTTTTCCTTGATGTACAGCTCGCACTGCTGGTCGATGGCGGCATTCAGGAAAAATCCCAGCATCATGGGCCCCGGACCGTTGATGGTCATTGAGACCGATGTTCGCGGATCGGCAAGATTGAAACCCGAATACAGCTTCTTCGCATCGTCCAAACAGCAAATCGCCACACCGGAATTGCCGATCTTGCCGTAGATATCCGGCCTTCGGTCCGGATCGCGGCCATAGAGCGTGACGGAATCGAAAGCGGTGGACAGCCTCTTAGCGGGCATATCTTTGCTCACGTAATGAAAGCGCCGGTTGGTTCTCTCCGGTCCGCCTTCACCGGCGAACATTCGCGTTGGGTCTTCGCCCTCTCTCTTGAACGGGAACAGCCCCGCCGTGTATGGAAACTCGCCGGGCACGTTCTCCTGCAGCCGCCATCTCAAGAGGTCCCCCCACGCTTCGTATTTCGGAAAGGCTATCTTCGGCACCTGAGTATGTGACAGGCTCTCCGAGTGGGTTTCCGAGGAAATATCTTGGCCTCTCACCTTATAAGTGAAACGGGGCTTCCGGTACTCCGCTTTGATCTTCTCCCACTCCTCCAGGAACTTTAAGTTTTTGGGATCGAGATTGAGCGCGACCTGGTCATACGTTTCCATCAGGCTTTTGGTCAAAGTCTTCTTGTCTTTGTGATCGGTTCGCTCGAGAGTCTCGATGGCCTTTTTAATGCCATAAAGCTGCTGCGCCACTTCCTGCTGCTCTTTGACCCATTTATCATATGCCCGGTTGCTCTCGGCAATTTCGGAAAGGTATCTCACTCGGTTGGGAGGAATGATGTGGACTTTCTTGGACATTTCCTCCGTGATCTCAAAGCTTGATTTGAGATCGGCACCCGTCTTCTCCACCACCATGTCCAGGATGGCTCTGTACAGGTTGTTCATTCCGGGATCGTTGTACTGGGATGCAATGGTTCCGCATACGGGAAGATCTTCTTCCTTCGTTTCCCACAAGCTGTGATTGCGTTGATACTGCTTCCGCACGTCTCTCAGAGCGTCCAGGGCACCTTGCCTGTCGAATTTGTTGATCGCGACGATGTCCGCGTAGTCGAGCATTTGGATTTTCTCGAGCTGCGTTGCAGCGCCGTATTCGGGAGTCATGACATACAGACTGATGTCGGAGTGCTCGGTGACCTCTATTCCCGCCTGCCCGATACCGGATGTTTCGATAATAATGAGATCGTATTCGCTTGCTTTCAGGATCTGTAAGGCTTCCTTGGCATGCGCGGACATCGCAATGTTGGATTCCCTCGTAGCGAGCGATCGCATGTACACCCGGTGATTATTGATCGCATTCATGCGAATGCGATCACCCAACAGCGCGCCGCCCGTTTTGCGTTTCGATGGATCGATCGATATGATGCCGATCGTCTTATCCGAAAAATCGATCAGGAATCTCCGAATGAGCTCATCGATCAGCGATGACTTGCCGGCACCGCCGGGCCCTGTAATGCCCAGTACCGGTACGGACACGGCTTTGGCCATTTCGTGGACTTTCTTCAGTTCGTCTCGCGACTCTTTAGGGAAGTTCTCTGCTGCGGAAATCAGCTTCGCGATGGACAGGACGTTCTTCTCTTTGAGATGGCTGTACTCTCCATCGAGCTTGGCGCCCGTTGGAAAATCGCATGCCTGAACCATGTCGTTGATCATCCCCTGCAGCCCCATCTCACGGCCGTCATCCGGTGAATAGATTCTCGCGATTCCGTATCGATGCAGATCCTCCATTTCTTCGGGCAGGATCACTCCGCCGCCCCCACCGAATATCTTGATATGGCCGGCACCTTTCCCCTTCAGTAGATTATACATATACTTAAAAAACTCCATGTGCCCGCCCTGGTAGGAGGTCACGGCAATCGCCTGGACGTCTTCCTGGATGGCACAGTCAACGATCTCTTCCACTCCCCTGTCGTGCCCCAGATGGATGACCTCCACACCGGTGGCCTGAATAATTCTGCGCATGATGTTGATCGCTGCATCATGTCCGTCGAACAACGAAGCGGCACTGACGACTCTGATATGATTCTTAGGTTTGTATGGTGTTACTCGTTTCATCTTGCTCCGGTGCTCGTGTGCCTCTCACACTGTCTTCCCCACCCCTCAGCAGAAAGAGGCCTCCCAACGAAATTGGCGAGCGAGTTGTGTTTTAAAGGAGGGAAAAATCCTTGACAATAATAAAGATATAAATATGTCGGTCGGCTGGCGCGCCTTAGATTATGCCTCCTTACGCAGATAGTGTACCTAATCAAAAGGGGGATGTTCAAGGTCATTCATTACCGGAACCGCAGCGAGAAGCCGCCTCGGGGAGAGGCATCTCTACCTATTTTTCGACTGGATGGAGAGAGGTTGGGGAAAACCACTTCAGAAAATGGCGCATCAGCTCAGTTTATCAATTGGATAGCGAATGTGGGAAAGCGTCTGACAGAAGGGCACATTAGTCCAGCTGACTTACAATGGTTTTGAAGCGGGGATGATTCCTTATCGCATCGAGATCGCTATCGATTTCGATCCACTTCTTATGAGCGAATCCGGCTTTCAGCGCTTTTTCGAGATGATCGACCGATTTTTCGACCTCACCCAACAGGGAAAAGATGCAAGTTAGCGCATATAGAATCACGGGATCTTTCGGAGCCAATGACAGCGCCCGATTGGCCCACTCCAGACCTTTCTCCCGATTGCCCGCGGTGACAAAGGCGGCGGCGCCCATGTAGAGCGCCCGGATATCCTCAGGATTCAACTCGAGGTGCTTCTCAACCAATGCTAGGCTCCGTTCGAGCGCTTTCTCGGCTTTCTTTGTGAACTTCAGCCCTCTATACGTCTGAGCCAAAAGCACTGCCGCCTGGTATGAATCCGGATTTACCCGGCATGCTTGTTCATATAATCCAGCCGCTTCCTCCAGCTTCCCTTGAGTATAACTGTCACGCGCATAAAAATAGTACGCCTCGAACAATTTGGGATTCAGTCGAATCGCCGTCTCGAATTCCTTCTCCGCTTCGTCATACCGTTTGCTGAGTGAGACAGCGAGCCCCCGGGCCGCATGCGCTTCAGCCAGCTCGGAATCCAGCTCGAGGGCTTTTTCGCTGGCTTCCAACGCCTTTTTCAGGTTCGCTTCGTTGCAATCCGTATACATATATATAAAGGAATAGCTGTCCGCGATGCCCGCATATGCTAGCGCGTACTTGGGATCGCTCTTGATTGCCCGCGAGAACATGTCTATGGCATTTTCAAGGTTCACTTTGTCCACCAGATAGAAAAATTCCCTGCCACGAAGATAAAAATCGTATGCCTGGACGTTCTTGGTAGCGACTTTTTCTATGGCGCGCTTCTCTTTTTCACTCAGATCGATTCTAAAAGCTTGAACGATGTTCCCGGCGATCTCTTCCTGAATGGCGAACACATCTTCCAACTCACGGTCGTATTGGTTCGACCAGACGTGGTAACCGTCGGCTGCACTTGTAAGCTGGGCCGTGATCCGAAGCTTATTGCCCGCCTTACGCACGCTGCCTTCGAGCACCGAATCGACTTTCAATTTTCTGCCAATTTCGCGAACGTCCTCAATTTTACCCTTGAAGGAGAATGAAGACGTCCGGGCGACGACCCGTATTCCCTCCACCTTGGCCAGGGCGTTGATGATTTCTTCCCCAATCCCGTCGCAAAAGTACTCCTGGTCCTTTTTCACGCTCACATCCGTAAACGGAAGTACAGCAATGGAGGGTTGAAGGCTTTCTGGTGATGTTCGGCTCCTCGCTTCAGGTTTTGCGACTTCGATGTCTATGTCGGGCATTCTGAGTTGCCCCAACAGCTCCGAAGCATCCTGGTATCTCTCATCGGGATCCTTGGCCATTGCCCTCTCGACGACCCGCTCCAATCCAACCGGAACACTTGGGCGAAGCTCTGATACCGGCACCGGCTCTTTGTTCAAAACGGAATACAACACGGCCGCATCATAATTCCCTTTGAAGGGAAGCTGGCCCGTGAGTATTTCGTACAAGCAAACACCCAGCGACCATATGTCCGTCCTATGATCAACTGCTTCATCACGTGCCTGTTCGGGCGACATGTAAGCCGCAGATCCGATTCCCGATGTCAGTTTGGAGATTTCCGGACCACCTCTTATCGTGGCCAGGCCAAAATCCATGATTTTTACCTGACCCTCACCGGCCACCATGATATTCGAGCTCTTGATATCTCTATGCACGACGCCCGCTCTGTGCGCCGCTTCCAATCCCTGGGCCACCTGGATTGCGACGTTCAATGCCGCATCGAAATCCATTGGACCGGAAATGATCTTCTTCTTCAAATCGACGCCTTCTATGTATGGCATGGAGATAAAGAGCTGATCCTCTGCTTCGTCGATCTCGTAGATCGTGCAAATGTTGGGATGATCCAGGGCGGCGGCTGCTTGAGCTTCGCGAATGAACCGGGCCCTGTGCTCATCGCCGGCGATGGCGTGGGGGCGGATGAACTTCAGCGCTACCGTGCGTTTGAGCTTCAAGTCCTCGGCGCGATAGATGATGCCCATACCGCCTTCGCCGAGCTTTTCGAGGATTCTATAATGGGAAATGATATTGCCGATCATAATGTGTAATATAACGTGCTGGCGATGAAAGTTCCAGCGTGCTCCTCAAGCGTGCCTTTTCAAGATCTTTATCTCAACAAGAGAGATTGCAGCAGTCAAAAGACGAGGCAGGAACTGACAATGATTGCATGATTGGAATATGTGGTAAAAGTATACGGTTGGAAACGAAGGTTCCCGGGCAGATCTGATTCCGCTCTGCCCTAATCAAAGCCGGCCCCGCTCTGCCCGAATGGGAGCCGGCTTCGATCGGTTGGGTTTATCTCACAAAATGAATTTTCAAACACTATCTTCGAGAATCACTTGTTCTGATCCGTGCGTCGCTCCCTTCTATCCTCGCGCCGTTCCCTTCTGTCCTCTTTGAGCTCGGATTCCGTGGCCTCGAGATCTTCTTGAAGCAGCCGGAGAAACTCTCCGAGCAGCGCGCGGTTTATGGCGAGCGCCACGCCACTTCCCCTGTCCAATTCGCTCTGAAGCGCTTTTGTCTCACTTAGGATGACGCGCATGCGCTCAGTCCGTATTTTAGCGGCCTCTCGATCTCGGCGATCGTCTCTTAAGTCCCTCCTGTCATCCCTCGCCTGCACGCGATCCCGCGCATTACCTGTCATGCGAGCCTCTTGCCATTCGCCTCTCGCTTCTCGCCGACTTTGACGCGCTTCGCGTCTTGTTTGAGCAAATTTACCTTTTGCTTGTTCGAACTCACGCTGCATGGCGACCCTGAGCTTCATGTTTATCTTCCGGAAATCTTCTCCCGCATATACAGCTTCGAGCTGATCCATTGCTTCCAGCAGCGCTTCGAACTCTTTGATCTCCTCACGGTCCCGGACGATTTGGAGTTTGTCGACCGCGATCTGGCTCTCGTTCGCGAGGGCTTCTTTGGCGTTCCGGGCAGCTTGAGCAGAAAGGACAGACGGCATCACAAGTGAAATAATCAGCGTAACGATCAACACTCGATGAAAAGACATGTTTCAACCTCCCGAGTTGGATCAAACATGTTGTTCCGGATCGTATTGATGAACGGCTTCTCCCTAAGGCTGATTCCATCATGCAAAATCCGAGCCCATGACCCGACCCCAATGGCGGCGGCTTAAGTCTTTATATTTCAATGTAATGCGCTGATGGCGCTCGATACTTGACCCCGCGCACTTTTTCCCGGGACGTACAAAGTGCACCAGCCGGGCAGATGCAGCAATCGACAGGTTGGCCTTTCTCCACGAGCAGCCGGAGCGAGATCTAACAAGCGCTTTTCCAAGCTGGACAACGAAGCTTGGAAATAAGATAATAGTGGCCAAGCATTACATACTGATTCCAGGGTAGCTAGAAAAGAAAAGTTCGTTCGTTTCACGACATCCCGAAAGGGGTGATCCGGCATGCTTGCAGGAATGCTCAGAAAATATCCTGTTTACCCTCGAATGCCTGGGAAAACTCTCTTGCTAAGAGCATCCGCGATGGTCTTTCTGCTGATGCTTTCCGTTACGATCTCCGCTGATGAAAACCTGGCCAAGATGACCGTAGTGAACAACACGTCGCATTATCTGCACGTTCTCATAGGAGACGAATCGTACTTATACATTTCACCAGACAGATCGGTCACACAGGAATCCGAAGGTCATACGACTTTTGTGGTGAAGGTATTCTACTCACCAGGACAAGGCGTATCGGGGAGTGCCGAGAGATCGTTTGACGTGGCACCCTATCGAGAGGAGTCGAGCGGCTGCACCCATGGCGCTAATGGTGGGTGGGAATGTACCACCAGCCCTGCCTCACCCGGCCTCGAAGCGTGGTCAATCGCACCGGACAGTCTCCAGCAAGCGTCACCCTAATAGACGAACAGGAAAGAAGATGTTTATGCTATGCAGAACAAAATCATATTTTTTCAAGCTCCTCGTTTGCTTCATTCTTTTTGTGGCGAGTGCCCCATTCCAAGCAGCCGGTGCCGAGCGAAAATATTCAGTAGGCCTCGATGGGGGCATCTTTCTCCCTACGGGCACTTGGAAGGAGCATCCGTTTGCAAGCCGTGTCGATCAGTTTCAGAAGGACTACGTGATTCGCTTTGACATCGAAGCCAGATATTGGCAGCGGTTGGGGCTTGGCATCGACTTTGGATTTATTGCATTGGATGCGGGTGACTGGGAGAGATATGCCGCAGAGCAGGGTGATGCAATAACGGCCTCCGCGAGCATATTCTACACGGGTATCGTGTTCAAACCTTATCTTTGGTTCGACGAGAACAACTTGCTCAAACTGAATTTGGGCTTCAATATTTTCGCTTCAAGTGGAGAAGAAGCTTTCGGCAGATTTACGTATGATTATGATTTCCTAGGAACCGATGTGGGATTTCTCTTCGGGATCGAATATAACTACATTCTCAATGAAAATATCGCTATAGCCCTAAAACCCGCCGTTGTTCTCATACCGACCGGCCTGGAATACGCGGACGGCGATCCTGATGCCATAACCGGATTTCCTCTCACTGCGGGTATTCGTTTCCTTTTTTAGATAAGTTACTGGAGACCCTGGTTCTAACCTCGCTACACCAACGAATCGCCTCGGCAACAGCGCGAGGCTTTACATTTTAAAGGCAGTCACGATAAGCGGCGAGACATGATTGTTCTTCAGGCAACTTCACTCTCGCTCTCCGCATCATGCCTGGGAGGATCCATCGCGATGAATTTTCGCAGCACCCTCCCCAGGCGCCGGATGCCTTCTATGATCAACTCCGGTGGCATGGTGGAATAATTGAGACGGAAGGTGTTTTCATGACCACCGTTGGGGAAAAACGATCCGCCGGGGACGAACGCAACCTTCTTCTCCAGAGATTTGATGAGGAGATCCCGGGAGTTGTACTCCTCGGGTAACTCGACCCAGACAAAGAAACCACCCTCGGGACGCGTATAGCGAAGCCGCCCTGGAAATTCCTCGTCCATGGCACTCAGCATCGTATCCCGTCTAATGCGATAGGTCTCACATAACCTGCGAATATTTGCATCGAGATCGTGGTTCTGCAGGTACATCCACACTTGTCTCTGCGAGAACGTCGAGGTGTGAAGATCCGTTCCCTGTTTGACCAGCACGTACTTTTCGAAAAGAGATTTTCCCGCGGCGAGCCATCCTATGCGTAGGCCAGGGCAAAAAATCTTCGAAAACGTGCCGAGATAAACAACGAGATCCGGCTCGCCGAAGGTCTTCAGCGAGGGTAAGGAGCTTCCTTCATAGCGCAGCTCGCCGTACGGGTTGTCCTCAATGACGGCGACGCGGTAACGGCCGACAATCTCCATCAATTGTCTGCGTCGCTCCACCGACCAGGTCCGCCCCGTTGGATTTTGGAAGTTCGGATTGAGATAAATGAGCTTTGCCCGATTGCTCTCGGCCAAGCACCTTTCCAATTCGGAACCGATCATTCCATCGTCATCGGTGGGGACTTCCACGAAACGCGGTTGATAAGCCTTCAGAGCATGGATGGCGCCAAGGTATGTCGGACTCTCGCAGAGCACCGTGTCGCCTTCATCCAGCAAAATCTTGCCCGTCAGATCGAGACCCTGCTGCGACCCACAGATGATCAGTATCTCATCAGCGGTGACGTGGGTTCCGAGCTTGGAATTCATCCTGGCGGCTATAGCCTCGCGCAACGGCATGAATCCTTCAGTGGGAGAATACTGCAGTGCCTGAGGGCCGTCCGCCTCCAACACTTCCTCGGATATGGCTTTCAATTCGAGCACTGGAAAATGTTCGGCAGCCGGCAGGCCGCCGGCAAATGAGATCATACCCGGTTGCTGAGTGAGCTTGAGGATCTCTCGAATTTCAGAAGCCTTCAATTCGGCCATTCGTTCTGCAAGTTTGATCGCCATGATGAAACCTGCCTGAAGTAGCCTTTTTCAACACATAAATCACCCAAGGAGCGATGCTTGTTTCATTCACCCAATGATAGGGTTCGCTCTCCTCGGCCAAAGGTTTGTATGTTTCAACGAGTTCCAATCCCGCACGCCTAAACACTTGCTGATAATCCTCATCCATCCAAATAACGTCTTCAACGGGACGTTTGTCATCTACATCCGTGATCACGATTTTGACTTTATCCCCAGTTTTAGCATGATGGTTCTCAGGAAAGCTCTTCGTAGTAAAGGATGCCCATTCATGAGTATAAATGTCAGGGGATGAAACGACGTTCACGACCTTTCCATCTCTTTTCAGCAAACGCCCAAAATCGCTAAAGAGCTTTATCTTCTTGGCCATGGTGGGGATGTTATCGAATGTGAACACCGACAGCACGAGATCGTAGGAATCGTATTGTAAATGGCCGAGGTCTCCATCGGCAATAAGACGATAATCGCCCCGGGGATCTCTTTCGCGCGCTTTTTTTAGCATTCCTTCAGCTATGTCCACTCCGGTCGCCTCGAATCCCAGCTTCTTCAGAAATCTTGTCGACCGTCCTGTCCCGCACCCAAAATCCAAAGCTCTCTTCCCGTTGACATGTTCGCGTATGATTTCGGGCAAATCCCTGTACGCCAAATAATACGTTCCAGGAAACTCCAGTTTGGCATACGCTTCGGCACGCTGGTCATCATCATATGCATTGGAAAAATCCATAATGCATCTTCCCGTCACAAAATCTCATCTATTCAGCGCTGCCATGCTGCGCCACAGCTCTTTACACAATGGGCGACGTGCCAATTTGCGCCCTCCTTGCGAGAGGAGGTTCGAAGGTTGCACGCTGCACAACCGCCATTAGGCGCGCCACTCCTTCAGATATTTGCTCGGGCGACGCGTAAGAGAAATTCAAACGGACATGGGATTCATCAGTGCCGAAAGCGAAGCACGGCCAGCCCGGCAGGAAGGATACGCCGGCCTCGGCCGCCTGAGTGAGCAATTGAGATCGCTCCACGTCATCGGGCAAACGGCACCAAAAATAGAATCCTCCAGTCGGCTTCCGCCACGTGAAATCCGGAATCTGATGACGTATCAGCGCTTCTTCCATCATGTCTCTGCGACGAGCATACACGTTGCGCGCCGAGTTTATGTGAGGCTCATATCGCCCATCCCTCATGAAGCGGTCCATGATCCATTGCCCCGGTGTGTTCGAGTGCAGATCGACCGCTTGCTTTACCAGGACGAATTGATTGATCACAGGGCGAGGGGCAACCAACCATCCGATGCGCAATCCCGGAAACAATATCTTCGAAAAAGTGCTCAGGTAGAGAACGTAACCGTGATCGTCCAAAGCTTTCAGAGGGGGAATCGGCTCTCCATCATAACGAAGCTCGGAATAAGGATCGTCTTCTATAATGGGAATATGATGACGGTATGCGAGCTCCAACAGGTGATGCCGGCGCTCTAGGCTCATGACGGCTCCGGACGGATTTTGATACGTAGGCAGCGTGTATATCAATTTCGGCCGGTACCGTTCCAAAATTCTGGCCAGGACGTCCGTACACATGCCGTTGCTGTCGGTTGGCACTCCGATCAGGCGGGCTTGCGCCGCTCTGAATACCTGAAGCGCTCCGAAGTACGAGGGTTCTTCGACAATGACCGTATCTCCTGGATCGAGAAAAAGCCGGGCCGCCAAGTCCAGCCCCTGCTGGGAGCCGGAGAGGACGAGCACTTCGGACGCATCGCAGTGGATGGCGCGCATCGCCATCCATTCGCTCAAGGTTTCCCTGAGAGGGGTGTGCCCCTCCGTGGGACAATGAAGCATCACCTGCGCGCCAACGTCTTCGAACAGCTTTTCCTGGATCTCGCGAAACGCTTCCAGCGGGAGAAGCTCGGGGTCCGGAAGGCCGATAGCCAACGAAATCACATCTTGCCGCTCGGTAAGCTGCAACAGATCCCTGAGCAGGGGATCCGGCTGCCGCGTTCGCCCTTCCCTTACGAGCTGTCCCCATGACAATTTCCGCACTTCCCCGAGTTCGCTTTCGGGCGAAGCTCGATGCACGACGACAGTCCCGCGACCAACATGCGCGCCCACTAAGGCATCTGTCTTTAGCTCTCGATACGCCTGGAAGACTGTGCTTCTGTTGACTCCCAATGCTTCAGCCAGGCGCCGCTCAGGCGGAAGCCTGAATCCCGGCAGCAACGCGCCCGAGTTGATCAGATCACGAATCCGCTGCACAATTTGAAGATAGATCGGCACCGAACTATCCCGATCGATGATGATATCCAATGGCGACTTATTTCTGAATTTCATGGTCAAACCCCCATTGGCTGGCTTATTGGTCTGGTCCATTAATAATTATAACGAATAAATCCCGTTTGTCAAGGGAATTGGCGCTGCAAATGACCATCCAATTTCACTCTGTAGCCAGCCAATTTAGGCAAATGACCAGAGCACCCTCAGTCTTAATCCAAGGGAAGACATGCCCGACGGTGCGGAAAAGTGGGTGGCTCCAGCCTCTGTTTGAAAGCAGAATCGGTAAGTGCTATAATTAATTGAGGAAAACGCCAGGGGGCAACAAAATGAGAAGGCTAATTATCTATTTGGTGGTTCTTCCGCTGCTCATGACGGCATCTTGCGGTGACGACCCGACGGAACCGGAGGATTCCAACCCGAATTACAACGGCATCTTTTTGATATCGGATACGCTGGACTACAGCAGCTGCAGCATCACAGCGCCTCTGGGCGTTTCGGTCGATGTAACGGTGGTGGGAACGACGATTACATTCGCCGGCTTTGCGGGAATCCGGGATCCCGTGGACACACGCGGATACGGCGCAACTCCCGAGACGACCGTGCCGATCGATCCCAATAATAATTGTTTTGGATATTATTCAATTACCTTCGATATCACCTATACCGACGTCGATAATTTCTACGGCATCTACCACGTGGACTACCGGTACAGCCCGGAATGCCAGGCGCCCGACTGCTCGTACGAATATCGAATCGGAGGGACTCGCCCCTTATAGATCGAGCCGCTCTTATTTCTTGCTCTGTATCAACGGCCGCAGGTCGTAACAGATCAGGCTCATCGGCTCTTCATCGGCTTCTTCGTCTTCAGTATCCCCCAGCTCTCCGCCAAACATCGCCTGACGTGCCGATCGAAGCCCGGTTACGACGTACAGTCGATCCTTTACAATATGAAATCCGTCCTTCCGTGAATCGCCCTGACCCTTCACGGCCACCTGGTTTGTGAATTTCCCTTCCTTATCGAACACGTCGAATACCGCTGCCACATCGTCCTCCGTATCGAACGCCCCTTTACTGGACAACACCCATAAACTGCCGTCCTCGCGTGCGAAGATCTGTTGGATGTCTCTGTCCGTCTTGCTCGCTTTTACTTCAGGCCTTTGCGTCCGACCACCTCTTCGCAAAATCGCGCGTGGTGAATAGCGTTCCATTTCCTCTTTCGTGCGAACCCGTGATTCGTATTCCCTTTCAATAATTCGGTCGAGCGTGCCATCCGGCTGCCTCATTTCGATGCGATAGGCATCGAAATTGTCGCTTATATACACGCGCCCACTGCTTCCCGCATCCCACACAACCCCGATTCCGGACTGCTTCTCGTCCATTACCAGGTTCGCAATATTTCGAGTCGATTTCTGCGTGAGATACGTAGCCGTCTTCTCCCCATTGTTGCTGACGCCTATCAACGACATCTTCATATCCAAGCTCGCTTCGCGGCGCAGCACCTGCTGAACAGCCAGAACGACGTGATCGCCCGCCAGCCGACCGCTGGACAGCATTTGAAAGCCGCCCTCCTCTAGCTCCGGAACCGGATAGTTGCCCAGAGGTTCGCCGTCGGGTGACAACAGCACAATCTTGCCCGGCATCCGCTGCATGACGGCGACATCCCCGCCCGTTGTTAGAAACAAATCGCTCGGGCGGCGAAATTCCCCGGGACCCTCGCCTTCTCTTCCAATAGACCGGATATACTCACCGTTCGGAGAGAAAATCATCACCTTGTTGAGCTGGGCATCCAGCAGGTAGATGTTGCCTTTTTCGTTACAGGCAATCTGCGAAAGCACTCCGAAGAAATAGTCTTCTTCCTCGTCACCGCCAATTCGCCACAGCTCATCCGGAGCTATCGTTATCGGATCTTCGACGGGTTGGGCAGGATTCATGACGTGCAAAACTCCGTCTTTGACAACTTCTTTGCCCTGCCAGGTGTCGGCGAAACTCGTGTGAGATACGACGGCCAGCAACAATACCGGGATGACCACCCGGACAAACCGGGCCAACGCCAATCCATTCGGACGGGACATCAGAGAAAAGTCTCGTAGCATGGAATCCCTCCACCTGCTTGATTCGGCCAATGATACGCTGCTTCTTCCTGCATATGATCATTAAACAGCTTAGATCGCAACAAGTTTCACGATTTTGGAGGAAAATCGACACTGAGGTTTGAAGGCTTGCGGATCAAATTAGAAAATCCATTGCTAGCTATGGATTATCTTCAATGATCAAGGTAGGGCGGCCATTCGCTTCGATACGGAACTTTCCGAAGGCCAGATTACCGTCATCCAGCATCTGATCGAGCAGCTGAATGGCCTCGGGCGGGGCCGTCGGCTGGAAAATAGAAAGTCCCACATAGGGGTAGGTGTCCGAACCTTCCCAGTTGTAATGCCCGCCAAGAGGTGTTTCGTCGGCCCAAATTGCAGGATCGATGTACTCATCCATGCCCGGCGGCAAGAACTCATGGCTGTCCGGAGGATAGACCTCATTCGCAGCCATATAAGCAACAAAAGCCGTCGCCAGGGAAGTTATTTCCGATGCCGTCTTGGCTACTTTTGCACTCATCTTATAGCGGTTGTATCGATGTATTCCAAAACCCAACAGCACGCCGATGACGACCACTGCGATCATCAGGTCCACGAGGGTGAAACCGCGCCCTGCTCGTTTTTTGCTCAAAGCTCTACGCCCCATTGTCCCCGAAACTCCCCTATGTTTCTCCATCCAGCATTTCCCAGCGCATTGCAGGGCAAGTTACGTGCCCAGGAGTTCTATAAGATCACAGGCTTTTGGGATCATGATGCGCTGCTGAAAATCCGCTATTCTTTTTTCAGAATTATCGCATTTTTCTTTTAGGCCTCTGCCTCTCAACCGCAATTGTCCTTCCCGATCAACTTGAAGACACGATGAGCAACCTCAGCGACTCATAAGGTGCTTTTGGACTGTTTCATGGATTGTCGGATCGAAGCAGGAGCGATGCGTGATGGGCGTGATAATCCTTTGTGGGTAGGCAAGATAGGAATGCCCCGTGGGAGGGACGAACCATTACGTGGAAACGAGCGGGGAGGCTCTGCGGGGGTGACGAACCATTACGCGGAGCGAGCGAGGATCCTCCGCTGAAG